>Ga0208771_1001074_pt1 | contig 15066 bp, 13 predicted proteins | sample AntAceMetag02UKX_FD_184775 | JGI IMG/M metagenome (GOLD analysis project Ga0208771, IMG submission 184775) | Saline lake microbial communities from Ace Lake, Antarctica - Antarctic Ace Lake Metagenome 02UKX (SPAdes) (version 2) | ecosystem: Environmental > Aquatic > Non-marine Saline and...
CATATTACTAATTTTATCAACAGCTTAAGATAAGAAATTATTCCGGAAATGTCAAGCTTTTTATTAGCTTTATTTAATTGATTTTTATTAAATTAAGAGTGTTTTTATAATAAATCAACAGAATCATTAATGTAAGTCGAGATTTTTAGAGTAAGCTCAATAATTAATATCATAAATTTAAAAAATAAGGAGAAAATTAATGTTTCGTAAATATATATTATTCTTAATAATGTTGATGATTCTTACTTCTTTTAGCGGTTGGAAAGCAATTGCTAAAGGCAAAGCTGATAAGAACGATGTTCAACAGCTTAAGGCTAAATTAGAACAAATTAAAGAATCCCAGGAAATGAGGTTACAGGAACTTGAAAAATTAGTAAAGGAAATTAAAGCTAAAATTGAAAAGAAAGAACAAGAAGATGAATTAAAGAAGCTCCTTGAAGAAGCTACACATCTTACCACTGTTGAGAGAAAAGAAACGACTGGGATCGGTAAAAGATTCCATACTGGAGTCAGGCAACAATCTGCATTGAATCCTAACATAAGTGTTGGTGGAGATTTTATTGGCAGCATCAGTACTTCAAAATCGAGCTTTATCAATAAACCAAGTAATCTATCTTATGGCAACAATGGATTTTTTTTACGTGAGCTGCAACTAAGTCTTGTTTCTCCGCTCGATCCTTTTACACGGGGAAAGACGTTCATTTCTTTCACTAAGGAGGCAATCGATATCGAAGAAGCGTACATGGAGTGGTTAAACTTACCTTTAAAAATGAACCTCAAGGTGGGAATATTTAAGGCTGAGTTTGGCGCTTTAAATAGATGGCACGACCATGCGCTCCCACAATTTGACCGCCCCAAAGCGTTAGTCAACATCTTCAGTAATGCTGGACTGGGTGGAGCTGGTTTTTCCGGTAATTTTATGCTTCCCAGATTATTGGGAGCGGACGCTTCAAGTTTTGATGCCTCTATTATTAGAGGTGGGAATGATCAGAGTTTTACCAACCAGGGAAAATATAATTTATTATATGCCGGTCACTTTAAAAATTATTATGACCTCAGCCAATCGACCTATTTTGAGTTCACCTTGAGTGGAGTAGCCGGACATAATGATCCCCGGGAAATGTACAAAACCTATGTCGGTGACCTGGGATTCAGCGTTAGATGGATCCCTGTTGGGAGCTCCAAATATCGTACTTTTGATTGGAGAACAGAATTCTTGTACAGCCAGTGGGAAACTACGGATGGATACATTAACAGCAAGGGATTTTACACATCGCTGCAAAATAAATTAAATGCACGCTGGTGGATTTCAGGACGATTTGATTATTCAGAACTGCCCTATGATAATAAACAGTCTGAATGGGCAGTTACTGGCTGCGTTGATTTCTGGCAAAGTGAATTTGTCTATTTCAGGTTGCAATACCAGTACTCGAATCGCGATTTTACTGATGTAATTAATCATGCGGGACCTTACCCCGATGAAAGCACATTTACTTTTCATGTCTGCTGGGCAATGGGTCCACATAAACATGAGAAATATTAAATTATGAAGGAGTTCAAAATGAAAACAAAAAAGTATTTTAAAATAGTTGGTTTGTTGACGCTGTTCATATTGCTTTTATTTTCACAGCTGATAGCACAGGGCAAAAATAAAGAAAAATTAAAAATAGTCTGTTCATTTTCAGATTTCGCATCCATCACTAAATTCATCGTTCAAGAAAAAGCGAATGTTGGATACATCGCTTCCGGAGTAGACGATCCGCATTTTGTGCCACCAAAACCGAGTTATGCGATGATGCTCAGGGATGCCGATATGTGGGTAACCACAGGAATGGATCTTGAAGGTTGGTCAACGACTTTGCTCGATAAAGCGCGAAATAGTAAAATTATGGATGGCGAAATCGGCTTTGTCTCTGTTTCCGACGGTGTTCATATAATTGAAATACCAGCACACGCAGATCGTACAGAAGGTGACATTCACACATTGGGAAACCCGCATATTAATACAGGTCCATTGAACTGGAAAATTATTGCTAAAAACATTACTATTGGTTTGCAAAAAGTTGATCCTGAAAATACTGATTTTTATATTGCTAACCGCGATAAATTCATAAATAAAGTCGATCGAGCAGTATTTGGCGATGAGCTGGTAGATATGTTCGGCGGTGAAACATTAACAAAACTATTGAACAACAAAACGCTTTTCACTTTTCTTCAAAAAGAATATAAGGGCGGTAAACTTATCGATAAACTTGGCGGGTGGTTAAAAAAAGCATTACCATTCCGAGGCAAAAAGATCATCGCTTATCACAAAAATTGGGGATATTTTACACACACATTTGGTTTGGAGATTTTGGGCTTTATTGAGCCAAAACCGGGTATTCCTCCCTCAGCAAAACATGTACAAAAAGTGATCAAATTAATAAAAGATCAACACATCAGCCTGATGCTGGTTGCCAGTTATTTTGAAAAAAAAACTGCCCGCATGATAGAAAGTAAAACAGGTATTAAGGCTTTGTTTATCCCCATGTTCGTCAATTGTATTCCTGAAATTTCCGACAATTTTAAATTAGTGGATTATTGGATTGATCAGATAAATGCAAATATTAAATAATTTGGAGTTGATATGTTAGAGAATATATTATTTTTAGCAGCGCCTATTACCATCAGTATTTTATTAGCAGGGATACTCAGTTATTTTGGCAATCACATTTTAACCCGGGGAATAATATTTATCGACATTGCACTGGCGCAAATAGCCGCACTGGGTACAATGGTTGGTCTATTAGTGGGATTCGCCGAAGGCTCGACAATCGTTGAAATAATCTCTTTGGGCTTCACGCTAGTTATTATCTCAATTTTTGCATTGACGAAATTTGAAAAACAAGTTGTACCCCAGGAAGCCATCATTGGTATAATTTATGGGCTGGGACTTGGGATTGCAATGCTGCTGGCAGAAAAAATTCCCGGCGGTTCTAATTACATTACTAAAACAATAACCGGGAACATTCTCTGGGTTACCTGGGGAGATGTTATTTCCAGTTTTATTCTGTTTGCCATTATCTCGGTAATACACTTTTTTCTGAGAAAGCAGTTCGTTAGCATTTCAGAATCAAAAAATAGTTTACCTTTTTCTATTAAAAAAGTGAGAATCTATGAATTGATTTTTTACATTACTTTCGGAATTGTAGTTGTTAAAGCAGTTCCAATCGCTGGTATTTTCATGATTTTTGTTCTTTTAATTGCACCAACAGCAATGGCGACTTTGTTTACTCAAAAATGGTTAAATCGTTTTATTTGGAGCTGGATTATTGGGATCGTTGGCTCGATTGTCGGGATTTACATTTCATACAATTTGAATATTTCTAATGGTCCGGCAATAGTCTGCTTGCTGGGAATCATGGTGTTTGTTTTAGCATTTGTAAAAATTATTATGCAGAGATCAAAATTTCAAACTACCATTGTATTTGAAGATAAAAATTAAATTAGGTGGAAAAAATATGACTACAGCAATAGAATTCATGTTTGCGCCATTTGTGGTATGTTTACTTTTAATTGGAATTAATATCTATTTTGGTATTCATGTTATTAAAAGAGAAATAATCTTTATTGATATTGCGCTGGCTCAGATAGCAGCATTGGGAGCAACAATAGCGACGATCACTCATTTGGCGGGACACGAACATGCCGAACTCAGTTTGGCAGGATATATATTTGGTATTGGATTTACAACTTTTGCAGCTTTAATATTTACAATTTTGAAAAGCCGAAAATTGCCAATTCCTCTGGAATCACTTATCGGCATTGCTTATGCAGTGGCAGCAACAGGCGCTGTGATCCTATTGGATAAAGCTGCCGGAGGAGATGTGCATGTCCACGAAATGGTAGCAGGTTCGATTCTATGGGTTACCTGGAAACAAATTTTGGAACTGTTTATCGTATTTAGTTTAATTGGATTCTTTCATTATATTTTTCGCAATAAATTTATTCCAATGACTGATACATATAATAATAAAAACAGCAGCTATAGTTTTTTGTGGGATTTTTTGTTCTACACAACTTTTGGTATTGCTGTTGTCCATTCGGTACGTGTTGGCGGAATCTTGACGGTATTTGCGTTTTTAATTATTCCCGCCAGTATTTCAGCGCTATTCTCGAAGAGCTGGCTGTCGCGAATTTTAATCGGCTGGGGATTAGGAACAATCGTAACCGCGCTCGGGCTTTATTTATCATGGACCATGGACGTACCCAGTTCACCAACTGTCATTTTGTTTTTAGGTGTGTTTTTATTGTTGACAATATTAGCGAAATCATTAGGATTGGTGAAAACTTCAACACGTTAATATTATTAAATACATTATTGAAAATTATAAAAGTGGATTCGTTTTGGGTCCGCTTTTTTAATTTATACTTGACATTTTGCTTATTAATGTTATATTGTTTTTTTTACAAATGTTAATTAAATTGCTTTTTGTGGGATTTCTCTTTCAGCGAATCAATGCTCCAAAAAGATGGCGCATCTCCGATCTATTGAAGTAATCTGCAGAAAAAGATTTTTTTCTCTGGAAAAAAAGTCGCTTTTAATTAACGTTAGAGAAAATATTTTTTAATTCATGAGGCATTTATGAAAAAACGAACACCATTTCCACCAGTATTCTGGGTCGCCAATTCAATCGAAGTGCTTGAACGCTTTGCCTATTATGGCATTTACATGGGCTTTGGAATTTACATGGAATATCTTGGCTACAGCAAAGCGCAACTGGGAATCGTTCAAACAATATTTCTACTATTTTCTTACATGATCCCGGTTATTTCTGGCACCTTTGCCGACAAGTATGGATTTAAGAAAATACTGATCATTTCTTACCTGGCTTATTTGCCATCAATTTTATTGCTCATTATTACAAAATCATTTTCCGGAATAGCGCTTACCATGCTCACCATTGGACTGACTGCGGGTATTTTTAAACCGTTGATCTCAGGAACTGTCAGGGTTACCACGGATGGCACAAACAAAACCCTTGGCTTTGGGATTTTTTACGCGATGGTAAATGTGGGCGCTTCATTCGGCCCGGCAGTGATGGGAAAACTAAGAGCAATCTCCTGGAATTATGCCTTTATCGCTGCTGCGATTTCTATCGGGGTTATGCTGCTAATTACTATTTTATTTTACAAAGAGCCCGAAAGAAAAATTGAAGGAGCGACGTTAAGTCAGAAATTTAAGGATCTGGCAGAAGCTCTTTCAGACACTAAATTTTTAACATTCATAATTGTGCTTGGAGTGTTTTTCTGGATTCCTTTCTGGGCTTTCTTCAATCTACTCGCTATTTATGTTGATAAAAATTTGGATACAACCATACTTTATTTAAATGTGAAAACTGTTTTCGGAGCAGGTTTCGCAAACTTTTTATCTCACACTGATGCTAATGGCACCAGAAAACTACTCGGCGAAAGCATTTCCCATTCCGGATATATCATCATGATTTTTCAAGTGCTTGTTTCCAGAATTGCTGAAAAATTCAAAGCACTGCCAACTTTTACTTTTGGACTTTTGGTTGCAGCTATTGGCTATCTCACCATTGCCTATGCTAAAATCGCCAGCCCGACATGGGTTTTTCTGGGAATATTTTTATTCGCAGTGGGTGAAATGATCTCTTCACCACGAATTCAGGAATATATTACCTGGATCGCTCCCAAAGAAAAAGCCGGACTTTACATGGGATCAAATTTTCTCGCCATCGGGATTGGCGCCTTCAGTGGAATAATTTACACGCCGATTTATGGCTACTTTCGGGATATGAATCACCCAGAATACGTCTGGTTTGTCCTGACAGCTCACATGATATTGGGTATTGCAGCTATATTTATTTTTACGAAAAGTTTGGGAGAATTTAAAGAATTGGATGAGTAATAATTTCAATTACAAGGGAGAAAACATGAAAATTGAATTTACAAAAAAGGAATTAAAATCTCTAATTGAACTTCTATATTTCGCTGATTATATGTCTTGCGTCTCTGAAGATGAATATCCAGAAAAAATCACGAACTATGAGAAAATTTTACAAAAAGTTCGTAAAATTGCTTTTGAAAATGGTATTGATGATTATGTTGAACCGTTTGAAAAAAATGAATATGTGTTTTCACATGGAATAGAGAGGGATGAAGTTATCAATGAAATAATTGATAATTATGATAATGATAATTTATGGTTTATGTTGGCAATGAAACTGGCGCTGCGAGATGTTTTAGAGAAAATGACTAAAGAGGAATATTTAAAATTAGATGATGAAAAAAAATTTATCAAGAGGCTTGAACAGGAAGAAGTTTATGCGCGCGAATTTTCAAAATATGGAATAAAGAATTTAAGAATTCTGAATACGGATTTGTCGTTTTAGGAATTGGGTTTTGGCAATTATTAATGACTCAAAGCAGGTCTATCGCCTGCTTTTTTATTGTCACAAATCAATATTTAGCTTCATTTTATTAATAATTTTTGTATTTTAAGTTATAACTTAATTTAGCAAATATAATAGTTAAATCCTGATATTTCTTTAAGACGTGAGATAACTTTATCCTACCATGAAGGGATGTTAATTTGGGCTATCTATCTCACGTCCTTAATGTTAAGAGTTCCAAACAGAGAATTTTGGGTGGGATTATCGAACAAATTATTTTCAGCAACTTTAACCTGAATTATTTATAGACACAAATCTATATAACTATAATTGCCTTATTATCAATAAATAAAGCGATTGTTGAATTTATAACTTAATTTCATGGGTTATCTTCCTTAATCTATTAATAATTCAGGTTATCCCGCATCCTTTAAAAATATAATGCCTGTACAGTTACATTATAGATATAAGGAAATACAGACTGTGAATAATGCGGGGTAAAAAATTATAGCATATATAATGCAAAATCGGGGTTATAACTTTTACGCATGTGATATTTTTTTGTTGATTTAACAATGATCAAACTTAGCTTTAACCAGAGAGAAAATTGATATATGTCCAGCAAATTTATTATATATCTTGATATATGAACATAGGCTAAGAAGAAATAGCCATCGTCGAAGGCAATAGCTAAAACCAAAGTTTCTCCGTATAAATGCCATCAATAAATATGGTCATTGTCTGCAACTCCTGCAAAAACAGGCAAAAATCAAGTCGTTGGAGCGGGAGATTGACCAGATGGTCTATCAACTGTACGGCATGACTGAAGAAGAGATACGGATTGTGGATGGAATATTCGGTTGACTTTTATGTAATTGATTTTTATGCTCCCGAACTAAAATTAGCAATCGAATCAGACGGTTCAATTCACGAATTAGAAGATCAAAAAGAATATGATAAAGCAAGACAGGAATATTTAGAAAACTTTGGAATAACTTTTATCAGAATAACAAACAAAGAATTGCTTGGCAATCCGAACAAAGCGTTTGAAAGAATAGAAGAAAAAATAAAAAAATTGAGGGAAAGAAAATAGAGATAATGGTTTATTCCGTCATAGAGTCAGAAAAATCACCTGAGCTTTAATCATCGTCGTAAAGGCAAACTAACTAATCCAACAACCTATTCGACACACTGGAATTTTTCTGTTGGGTTTACCTATTATTTTGATCGCAATATGTTTTAAAAAGTACCTGGTAACAAATCATCAAGCAAAGAAGCTGAATCAATATCCAGAAAAAGACTGGTATCCGGGTGTTGCCGGAGAATCGATGCCGGAAACTCAGGTGATACATCATTGGACAGGGTCTTCTTAACTGCTTCTGCCTTTCGGGCATCTGGTACGGTACAAATTATTGCTTTTGATTTCATAATAGCCGGGATGGTCATTGTTATCGCTTTTTCCGGGACTTCATCCAGTTTGTTGAACCAGCCTTCTCCCATTTGCTGCCTTCGGCTTTTTACATCTAATTCAATAATCCTGTAACTTTGTTTGTCATCAAAACTGGCGGGTGGTTCATTAAAAGCCAGGTGTCCATTCTCTCCAATCCCAACAAAAGCGACATCAACGGTATATTGGGAGAAAATTTCATCAAGACGTTTACACTCTTGCTCAACATCTTGATTATCTCCTTCAATCAGGTAGTAAGTGCCAATGCCCACTTTTTCAATAATCCTTTCACGCAAGTACAATCGAAAACTGGCTGGATGAGTATCACTTATTCCAACGTACTCATCAAGATGAAATGCTACCACCTTATTCCAATTAAGATTTCTTTTCGTCAAAGAGTCCAAAAATTCAAATTGGGAGGCGCCGGTGGCGAGAATAATGACAGCTTTACCGCGTTCCCTTATGGCGTTGGAAATGTACTTTTCAGCCTTATCCGCTGCCGCCTTACCTAATTGGTATTTGTCTTTGTAAATATAGATTGATAACTGGTCAACTTTGAAGTTATTTTGCATAAAATGTTTCCTTTTTTTATTTCAGTCATAATATCTCAATTATCCGCAGTTTAGGAGTGATTATTTTCCGCGAAAACCACATCACCACCAATGATCGTTTTTTTAATAGACATCTCTCTATTTTCCATTGTAAAAAGAATTAGATCAGCCCTTTTGCCAGGTTCGATTGCGCCTCGGTCTTTAAATCCATAAAGTTGAGCAGGATTTCTTGCAGCCATATTAATTGCATCCGCCAATGAGCAATTGGTAAAACGCATAATATTACTCACTCCCTTAGTTATTGGAGATGCTGCCCCGGCAAACACATTTTGTGAAGGAATTTTAAGGCAGCCTTCCGCTGTGAGAACAATATTTTTCCCATAGAAGTCATATTCTCCTGGCGACATTCCGGCAAATTTAGTTACATCAGAAGTAAGAATTAGTCGTTCAGCGCCCTTGACCTTAAAAAATGTTTGAACTATTTCCTGCGGCAGATGAAAGCCATCACAAATAATGCTTGCCTTCAACCGGTCATCTGCCAATTGAGTCCAGAGCGGATTGTTAAAGCGATGGATTTCATTTGCGCAACCATTGCCAAGATGAGTGGAAATTTTAGCGCCTGCGTCAATGGCTCGCTTTATTTCTTCAGCAGAACCGTTGTGGTGACCAAGCGCAACAATTATTCCCTGATGAACACTTTTTTTAATGAATTCAATTGCACCTTCGATTTCCGGAGCTAATGTTACTTGAATTATTTTATGCTCTGCAGCTTCGTTTATTTTTTGAAATTCTTCCCACCTCGGTGGACGAATCCAGCATTTGTTATGCGCCCCTCGATAGCCTTTAACAGGAGAAATATAAGGACCTTCGAGATGAAAACCTGGTATTGATTTTTTTATATCTGGTTCATTGGTTGCTTTTGCCAGCACAGAAAAATTTTCGACCAATCGTTCAAAAGAACTGGTTATAATGGTCGGCAAATAAGTAGTTACTCCAACTTTCTGCAAAGCATAAGTTGTTTTTCGGACATCTTCAACTGTCAGCCCTGGTGAAGAAAAATCAATCGCTACATAACCGTTTATTTGATTGTCAATTAATCCAGGCGCCACATAAACATTTGCCTGTGATGGATCGTTCAAAGAAGTTTTGTGAATAATTTTAGATATTTTACCATTGATAATTTCAATACTGACTGGTGTGTTATTTAAAAATAGTAAACCTTCCACTATGTTAGTCTTCATTTCAACTCCAAATAAAACGCATTACAAATTATTTTTTGGATGAAATTTGGAATAATTCAAGTTAGTTACACCAGAAACCTTCGGTAGGATTTAGGTGAGTTTATAAAATAAAAAAATCCCAAAACCACCTTACAATCAGTATAAACGCCAACGTTTAAGTAAGATACAAAAATTCGTGTAATTTGTCAAGTTTTATTAATTTGTAATATTACTTAATCACTGCTTCACTGGCATAATATTTGTTTTGATTTTTTATAATTCAAGCTTAATATTTTCTGCATCTTACTATCTTTGACTGTATTTATTTTAGTAAAAAAGAGGAAAATATGAAAATCCAAATGTTTAGTAACCTGAAGGGGGATATTTTTGGGGGGCTTTCGTCTTCTATTATTGCATTACCATTGGCACTTGCCTTTGGCGTTGTAGCCTTTGCACCACTGGGGCCAGGTTTTGCCAGTCAGGGAGCGTTAGCCTGCCTTTATGGCGCGATTCTCACCAGTTTTTTTGCTTCACTTTTCGGCGGCACTCCCACTCAAATAACAGGTCCAACTGGTCCAATGAGCGTCATGATCGCCGCAATGATCACTTCACAACTTCAATTACGAAACATGCAAACCATTGAAGCGGGCCCTGAACTGAATGCAATTTTAGTGCTGGTATTTTTTGCTGTGTTATTGGGAGGATTAATACAAATTCTATTGGGAATTAGCGGCGGAGGAAGGTTGATCAAATACATTCCTTATCCTGTCATTGCTGGTTTTATGAACGGTGTGGCACTGATCATTTTTCTGAGTCAGGTAAAACTATTTTTAGGATTGACCAGTGAACAGAGCGTAGTCGATATTTTTACAGGGACGGCGCAAATTTCTTCAGTAACAATTGTCGTGGGAACAACAACGATTTTAGCTGTCATTTTTGCTCCCAAATTGATCAAAAGTGTACCAGGTGCGCTGATGGGCTTGATCGCTGGTCTTGCCTGTTTTTTTATCATCGCAGGAATAGCAAGACCAGAATTATTGGCAGTGGAAGAAAATCCTTATATTATTGGAAACATCCCCACCGAAGTTCCCAAACCAGAAATGGCAGCAAGTTTTTTGGGATTGTTTGGTCAATTGGATAAAGCAACCTGGATCGCTCTTTTGGTGCCGGCATTTACCCTGGGCATGCTTGGTGCAATTGATTCGTTATTAACTTCCCTCGTTGCTGATGTGGTTACAAAAACAAGGCATAATAGCAAGCAGGAACTCATCGGGCAGGGACTCGGCAACATGATAGCTTCAATATTTGGCGGGCTTCCCGGCGCCGGCTCAACTGTGAGAACACTGGCTAATGTCCAAAATGGAGGCAGAACACGGCTGTCCGGCATGGTTTGTGGACTCGCTGTATTTTTAATATTGATGCTGTTCGGTAAATATGCCCGCTTTATCCCCTACTCGGTCCTTGCTGGAATATTAATGGTAACTTCCGCTAGAATGGTTGACACGTGGAGTTTCAGGCTCATCAAACAAAAATCAACCTGGCGTGGAATGGCGATAGTGACCCTTGTTGCAGGTGTTACCGTATTGGTCAGTCTAATGGTAGCCGTTGGACTTGGCGTTTTAATAACCATGCTGCTTTTCATTAAAGATCAAGTTACGCGATCGGTGATCAAAAACAAATTCCTGGGCAGCCAGGTTCACTCTAAGAAAGTTAGACCAATTGACGAGATGTTTCACCTTGAAAAGGAAGGTGATCGAATTGTCGTTCATCAATTGGATGGATCAGTATTTTTTGGAACGGCTGACGGTTTGATGAAAGATATCGAACAAGAAAGCAATAAACGGGACATTGTGATTTTAGATTTTCGGCACGTCAAGGAAATTGATCTGACAGGCGCCCAGATTTTACGGCAAATGAATGATCAATTAGTCGAAAATGGCAAACACCTGCTGCTCAGTTTTGTTGAAAAAACAAATAATTACGAGCAACATCGAATTTCCGCTTTTCTTTATGATGTCAAAATCCTGGAACAAATTGGCGAAGATAAATTATTTAACGATACAGACAGGGCATTGGAATGGGCGGAGAATTACTTGCTGGAAACTGATGGTGTAATCTCTTCTGTGGAAGAACGCCGTGTTGAAATTAAAAAGATGAAAATTTTTCAATACTTAAGTGATAATGAGATTGATAAAATTTCCGAAGTACTCTCTCACTACTTTTACAAAGCCAATGAAATAATTTTCAATGAAGGCGATGAAGGCGATACAATGTATCTTGTTTCCCGTGGCTGCGTGAGCATTTTGTTTGAAATCAAGAAAGGTAAACGCAAAAAACGCGTAGCATCTTTTGGTGAAGGTGTTTTCTTCGGTGATATGGCTTTGCTCGAAGAAAAACCTCGTTCTGCATCTGCCATTGCTGATGAGGATACTGAACTTTATGCGTTCACCCGTTCTGACTATCTCAATTTGCTCGAGAGCGAGCCCAAAATTGCTTCCAAAATTCAACTTGGAATTGCCAGGGAATTATCAGCCCGATTACGTTCTACCTCAGAAGAATTGAGGGCGTTGGAGATGTGATTTTAGTATTGTAGGTAATAAAAATGGGGGACATTCAGCTCTAGAGAGATCCCATTGACAAGGATTGTGCCGTAACTATTAATATAGATGTTCACAATCCCTACAAGTTAAATTGTCTTAAAATATTAGAATCAATTAAATCTGGTTGGGGCGAATCCACTCAATGTTCGCACGAACATCCCAAAGCAGTCGCTTTACAAACATGGGACTGTATTCGTGCTATCGATTTCCTTCTTTCTTTAAAACAAGTTGATCCAAAACGCATCGGTGTCACTGGAACATCTGGCGGCGGCACACAGACATTTCTTTTAACTGCAGTTGATGACCGAGTCGCGGTCTCTGTTCCAGTTGTCATGGTTTCGGCTCATTTTTTTGGCGGCTGCGTCTGCGAAAGTGGTATGCCCATTCACAGAAGTGAAACTCACGAAACTAACAATGCAGAAATTGCCGCATTAGCGGCTCCGCGTCCGATGTTGCTTATTTCTGACGGCGACGACTGGACCAAGAATGTTCCCAAAGTTGAATTTCCTTATATCCAGAATTTCTATCGCCTTTATGGCGCTGAAGACAAAGTTGAAAATCTTCACCTTGCTGACGAAAAACACGATTATTGTATTTCAAAGCGCACCAGCGCTTACAAATTTTTCGTAAAACATCTGGGGCTTTCACTAAAAAAAATAATGAAGAAAGATGGTTCAATTGATGAAAGCTTTGTTGTGATTGAAGACAATGGGAAACTACATGTATTTGATTCAGAGCACCAAAGACCTGGGTATGCTGTTATAGGCGATAGTAACGTAGAAGCAATATTGAATAAATATTAAACAACCCATCGCAGTAAGCCCGCATAAAAAAATATCCATTCGGACAAAAAAATCACTCGGAAGTAAAAAATCAGGGTTTTCCTTCCGAGTGGTTTTTTGATCCGATTGTTAAAATTAACAATACACATATATTAAGGGAATTGAAATGTTCCGCAAAACAAGTGCCCAATCATCTATGTTTGAGATACAAAATTATTTTCCAGGCGCTCTTCCTAAAAACGACTGGAGTTATACATACAGAAAAAGAGTGTTGCCACTAATAAATGAAGAAAAATTCAAAGATCTTTATTCTGAATCAGAAAGACGTCCCAATGCGTCTATCCGAAACATTGTTTCGCGAAGCAACAATAACAAAAATATTAGAAAAATAGCCCCGATTTCGATTACCGTTATTCTGTCGAAATGGTGTTTGAGATAGTTGCGGTGGTATCGAAGACGAGTTTTTAGAAGAAGTTTTAACATTATATGAGCTAATTTATTTTAAGACTTAAACAGAGTATTGAAATAATTAAATAAACTTGAAAATAAATTCTAATGATTAAAAAACAAATTCCAAACACGCGAAAATGTTTTGGTTATTGAATATTTGTAATTTATTTGTTATTTGGTTTTTGTTTTTTGGAAATTTCCTAATATTATTAATTTTAATTAGTTAAAACTCATACTGTTTTCTTCTGTAAATTGATTTATTTCATCTCATAACCAACACTTTTTCTATCTTCTCCACCTGTTCGCTTCCAGCCCGGGCAATAATTTTATACAGGTAAACACCATTCGCCAGCGCATCTCCATCCATATCAAAGCCATTCCAATAAATTTGTTGAAAACCTGCCTCACAATTTTGGCGCTCAATTTTATGAATCAGGCGTCCGGCAACCGTGTAAATTTTTATCACAACTCGTTCAACAGGCTGGGTCAAATGAAAAGTAAAGTTTGTATTATCGGAAAATGGATTCGGATAATTAAATAAATTTATTATTTGCAGTTCGCTGACAACCTTAAATTCATCTCGTTGACATACCAGGTTATCGCTGACATCTTTAACAGAAATCTCCAGCGCATGTTCCCCATTGGTCAACAGCGGGACAAAGCGCAATTTAGCCTTCAGGCTCGAATCAGCCTCGCTCTCCAGAGATAATAAAGAAATCACCTGTTCATTGCTGTTATAATTAATCCGTTCTCCATCCAGTAAAAGATGGATTCTGGAGGTGTCATTTTCTATTTGCGCTGGGTTATCATCATAAACTTCAACTAAAATCAATGGCTGTTGCGAAACATAATCTCCAACGACAATCTGACGACCATCATAACTAACAACAATATCAGGTTCGATTGTATCTGCCAGCACAACAACCTGCCCGGAGAATAAGTTGTTATTTTCGCTTAATTCATTTATTTTATCATCCGCATCAATCTCAACTAAAACCTGGTTAACACCCACATTACCCTTTGAATCCCAATGTTGAATAAAACTTTTAAAACTGTTTACTTCAATATTAACCAAAGTTATTTTCTCAATCAATCGTGTTTCATTATTAGCATTTTTATAATACAATTTAACAGCAACGCTATCTTCGCTAATATGCCCCACATTATAAACATCCGCTGAAATTTTTAATAGCGACCCTTCAATTAATGTGTCAGAGCTAAATTCCACAACCTTTTTTTTGATGGCTATATCACTCACCGGCTCAAACGCAACCTTCCAATTCTGAAGTAGCGGCGTGGTTAACCTGTCCTGGCTGCTTAAATTACCTTTTAATTTTATTAATGGATAATTTTTAGCTTCAATTGCTGATAAAGTTTCACCAGAACTATTGCTCAAATTTGTGAACAGAGTATCCCAGTTGGAAGTATTTTTATTGTAAGCAATAACATCGAGCAAAATTTTCGTTTCTGATGAAGGTGTACTTACTTCCCAAAAAAGCTGGTTCCAGCCGTTTGATGGCCCAATCTCGGTTGAAAATATTTCTCCTGTGGGATTGTAATTCTTCAGTGTGTCATTTACAATCACTGCACCTTCAAATCTCTTGACCAACTTTTCCGACAC
>Ga0208771_1001083_pt1 | contig 14981 bp, 7 predicted proteins | sample AntAceMetag02UKX_FD_184775 | JGI IMG/M metagenome (GOLD analysis project Ga0208771, IMG submission 184775) | Saline lake microbial communities from Ace Lake, Antarctica - Antarctic Ace Lake Metagenome 02UKX (SPAdes) (version 2) | ecosystem: Environmental > Aquatic > Non-marine Saline and Alkaline...
ATTTGCTTTTTTATATCAACTATTTCTTTTAAAATCATTTTGATACATCTAAATCGGTCTATTCTGCAGCACTTCTGCAGACCACTGATTGACCTGTGTCTGATGAAAATTTATTTATGGAGATAAAAACATGGAATTATTATTAAATACTATTTCCCTCATTGGACCGGTAATTCTTGCAGGTTTTATCTATTCTCTGAAAAATATCAGCATGGAAATAAAAATGATATTATGGATTGTATGTGCTGCCATCATTATTTTCGACCTTTACCTCATCATAAAAGATAAAAAGATGAAAAGAGAAAAAATAAAAAGAGAATCACTTTATAACCGGTTGTACGAAAAACAGGAACTGATTGAAAGAGATATGCCGGGAATACTCCTCGATATTATCAAAAGAAATATTACATTAAATCCCCTATTTGTCAAAGGCCGGAAACAGGAAGAACAATACAGAATGAGTGAGGCCGTTGAAACTTTTAAGCAATGTCTGAACCAGTCCGGCCTTTCTGAACTGGATGAAGTAACTCTTTATATTCTGATAGGCAATGGTTATTATTTTTTATCACAGCCAAATGTTGCGGAAAAATATTTTAGAGAAGCATTAAGCCATTTGAAAAAAATAGAAAATGAAGAGATAAAATCCCTGGCAACATCACACATTCTAGGCAACATTGGCAATATCTACCATCATCTGGGAAAACCGGATGAAGCACTGGATTATTACAAACAAGCCCTGGAGCTTCACCGGAAGCTGGCATACGAAAAAGGTGTAGCACATAACCTCAGAAATATCGGTACTATTTATAATGAATTAAATCAATTCGATGAGGCATTAAAATACCAAAAAGGAGCTTTAGAAATTGATAAAAAAATTGAGAACGAGCAGGGCGTTGCCATTTGCCTGGCCAACATTGGTAGTGTGCATCATGATTTAAGCCAATACGAAGAGGCTTTAAGTCTTTACAAGGAAGCTCTTGTAATTTACCAAAGAATAAATAACAAAGAAGGCATTGCGAATATTTATAACCGGATTGGTTTAAATTATAGCAGTCATAGTGATATGAATCTGGCGATAAGCGAATATAAAAAAGCTCTGGAAATTAATCAAAAAATAGGATACAGAGAAGGGATGGCCAGCAATCTGGGGAATATTGGGCTGGCTTATATTACTCTGGGCGAATCGGAAAAAGCCTTGAAATCTTATCAGGAAGCTTTAGAACTGTTTGAACAGATGGACACTCTAAAGAGAAAGGAAATACTTTTTAAAATCATTAAAGTTATTAAAGAAGAAAAAATAAAAATAGGATAAAATAGAGAAATTAAAAATATTGACTGCTATTTATTCTTTTACAATTTTCGCATTATCCTTTAAGTTTTCCTTGCTTTTTCTTCAATAAGAAATCAAAAGAAATTAAACATAGGAGGAAATATTTATGAAAATTGGTATAATCCTTTACTCTCAAACGGGTAATACCTATTCTGTTGCCCAAAAACTTCAGGAAAAGCTCATAGCAAAAGGGCATTCCGTGGATCTCGAAAGATTGAAAGCAGTCGGTGAATTAAGGCCGGGAGGAAAGAATATCCAATTTGAAAGCATTTCTGATATCAAACAATATGAAGCCATGGTTTTTGGTTCACCAGTACAAGCTTTTTCCTTGTCATCAGCAATGTCAAAATACCTATCACAGATTGTCTCATTGCAGGGCAAGCAAGTTGCACTTTTAGCTACCCAACAGTTTCCATATCCATGGATGGGAGGAAACCGCGCAATAGGCCAAATGAAAAAAATATGTGAATCCAAAGGAGCGGAGGTTTCCGGTTCAGGAATCATCAACTGGTCGAAATCAAGTCGAGAACAACAGATTGTCGAAGTAGTTGATAAATTGAGTGGATTGTTTTGATTTCCTATTCCCAAAGATTCCCGTAATCTTTCCGGTGTCAGAGTTTTTACTTAAAGGAAGGATAAATTGCCTTTTTTAACTTTTTATATTCAGGTGGAAGATATCGATAAGAAGGCTAAATTAATAGAACAGCTGGGGGATATATTTTAAAAGCGCCTTTCGAAATTCCCGGTGGTTCGCGAACCTGTTTATTTAATGAGTATTCAAGGGTAACTCTGGTCATGTTCGAAAAGAAGAGGTCATAAGAATAACTTTTGTCTCAAAGAATATAACTTGCAAAAGAATAGTTTTGACAAATGAAAATAGTGAAAATAAAAGCAAAAAGGGTAGTGGAATTTTTTCACTGCCCTTTTTGCGAAGTGTGTTACAGAATTATCTTTAAAAATATTTATCTATTGATAGTTATAATTAGGGTCTTTTATAGTTCCTCCACTTTCCTGTGCACTACTGGCAATACTATCATATTCTTTCTGGCTTAAAAATTTTGCCTCATAAGTAAAGCCGTTTCTGTCAAGCTGTCTATCAAATATATTTTAAAAAATATATTAAAAAAAGAGGATTTTTCGAACCTCGCATAGAAGTTAATATGTTATAATCAACTCAACATAACAGCCAGAGCATTTTTGAGGAAAATATCACCCAAAAATTATTTAAAAACTTTATGTCCCGATATTAAGAATTAAAATCAGGGATTAAATATTGAAGTTTACTGCCCGGTATATTTTGAAGAAAAAACAAATTTTTAAAGAGGAGAAAAAGTCGATGAAACAATTCCATAGAATGTTTTTAGTAATAGGAGCAATAATTATTTTTTTCTGTTGTGTCTTCCCCGCTATAGCGGCAGAATTTAGCGCCGATTTGAAGATTAAACAGCCGGATAAGGAGTATGAATTTAAATATTATGCTCAGGGTGACCTCTACCGGTTAGAAAAATTTACCGGTGAAGATAGAATTTTGGTTATTGCTGACCGTAAACTGGATATCACCTGGATGTTAAACCCGGAAGATAAAATTTACATGGAGCTAAAAGGTACCGATGCTGCATTTTTTAACCCGGTACGGGGCTGGGAAGCAGCAAAAGAGGGTACCAAAGAAGAACAGGTAGGTACTGAAACTGTTCAAGGCTATTTATGTGAAAAATATACTTATACTCCTTCGGGAGGAACAGAACCGGGAATGGAAGCATGGTATTTACCGGAATTAGAACATTTTATAAGAATGATAGCTCATTACGGGGGAGGATATGAGGACGGAATATTTGAATTGCTTAATATTAAAGAAGCTCCTCAGGATGATTCCCTCTTTAAAATTCCGGAAGATTATCAGAAAGAAAAATCTCCTGCAGAAAAAGCTCAGGAAAAAGAAGCTGCTCGACCGGTGCTTACCGGGATTGAAGAGAATATAGCTCCAGTAGGAAGACGCATTAAAGCCGGAGCTGCCTTAAAGGCGAAAGTGGAAGCTGATAAGTCTGTACGGATAGTCATTGAAAACCAGGTAAAAGAAAAATCTACTTATAAAATTACTCCTTTTAGAGAAGGTTTACCAGTAGAAGATGAAATCATTCATTCTGGTTTAACAAGACAAAGGGAAAAGAGCGAAAAATTTTTTGGGATGCAGCTGAAATTGGATGAGATTTTAATAGAAGTAGAAGAAGGCCTGGTAACTGTTCTGGTTACCAAAGAATATTCTTCCTTTGATGAAGTAGAGCGGAAAGAATATTTCATAATGGATGAAAGTGGGCAGGGATTATTTACAAGAGAAAATCGTAAATTTGTGCTTACGCTAACCGGAGATAGCCAGGGGGCAGAAAGCTCCCCGGTGAAAGTTAAATTTTTTAAAAGAGAATATGAGGATATTTTAAATGAAGAGGATTTCACCTTACCCAATAGACAGATAAAGAGATGGGAATTTAATCCCGGAGAAATTCAAACCTTTGAAGTTTCAGTAGGAAAATTAGGAGGAGTAAAGCTATTATCAGAACAGTATCCAGCAGTTAGTAAAAAAACTCTCAGGATATTAAGTAAGGAGGAAATAAAAGAATTAGTTCAGAATTTGATACATAATGAATTATATAAAGTGAAGCCTTTGCTCGATTACGGAGTGGATATAAATATGAATATTTCCTCTGGTGATTCCCTCTTAATGGCAGCCTGTAGATACAGTAATAGCGAAATGATTAAATTATTATTAACCTATAATCCCGATATATATTATCAGGATCAGTATGGCAATAATGCTCTAACCCTTGCCGTTGGGAATTTTGATAACTATAAAGAAATAATTCCACTTTTGCTGGAAGCAGGAGCAGACCCTAATTCTAAAGTAGGTAGTTCAGGGCAGATAAATTCTACTGCTTTAGGGAAGATTACCAGTCGGGCTTTAAACAGTAAAAGCGAAGAAGATTACCGGATAATTGAAATGCTCCTTTCTCATGGAGCAAATGCCAATCTTGTTGCAAAGACAGGGACTACTCCTTTAATGCAGGCGGCCTATAAAGGAGATGTGCGAATAGTGAAATTATTTTTAGAGCATGGAGCTGATCCTGATCTAAAAGATAAGCAGGGTAAGACTGCTCTGGATATGGCAAAAAAGAAACAGCAACAGGAAGTAATTGATTTACTACAGTAAAGTAAAATAATTTCCCTAATATTCCATTAAGACGAAAAAAGGAATATTCTATAAAAAATAGGGACACATCCCATTTTCTACTAAAGGAAAGTGGCTTCATGATTAAAGCGAGTATGGAGGTTGATAAAATGTGAACTTGTGAAGTCTGACCCCAAAGATGTTAAGCTAATTTTTTCGGTAAAAGAAAGGAGAGCAATGAATAAAATTAAGAATTATTTACCCATACTTAGAAAAATTGTTTTTTTAATAGTTATTTTATTTTTTGTATTCGGTTATGCGTGGGAAAGTACGGCAGAAAGTAAGACAGAGAATAAAATCTACACCTCTTTAGAACAATTGAATGAAGCAATTAGTGATCAGTGGGAGGAGGGATTTGCCTTTGTAAGGGATCAAATTGAATTTGAACCAACCACAGGAATAATGAAGTCATCTCAAGGGGTATTGTGGGGTCGGGCCGGCAATGCAGTAGAACAGGCAAGGCTTTTTGTTGAGCTTCTTGGTCTGGAGGGAGAAAAAGTTCGTTATGCCCAAGGGAAACTTAACAAAGAAAAAGCGGCCTGGCTGATTAAGAATATTTTTCCCGAAGAGAAAGAATTTTATTATCCGGAAAATGTCCCTCTTTCTGTTCCCTCTCAGGATAAAGAGATTCTATCTGCTATAGAAGATCACTACTGGGTTCAGATATTACAGGATAACCAATGGATAGATCTTGACCCCTCTTTCCCTAACGCAAAAATTGGTGAAGCATTTGCTGATTTAGATAAAACCTTCTACCGCATTAAAAAGAATATGTTTCCCGAATTTTCCATTTCCTTAAAGATAGAAAAAACAAATTCTACAGAAGATAAGATTGATGATTCTGAGATTCAAACTATTTTAGAGTGGCAAGGGACTCTGGAAGAGGTGGTCAATCTACCTGTTTCCCTAACTCTGATGGCAAATTTTAAATCAATTTCCCAAACAGAGGAAAAGCAAAGTTCAAGCGGATCCCCTTTTAGTTTATTTGGAGGGGCTACTTCAGAAACAGAACAAGAAGGGGAAGAAGGGAAAGAGTTGACTTATCAAGCGGAATTGTTTCTTAAGGAAGTCATTGAAGAGGAAGGTCAATTTTCTCAAATACTTGCTCCCCCTGAGGAGGAAAATGGAAAAAGCGCCTTTATTAGTAAGGTATGGCTTCAATTTGTCCTCCAAAAACCAGATAAGCCGGCCATGGAAATCGAGCGAATTATCTTTGAAAAACACCAAAAAGATGGACGACCTTCTCTATTTCAAAGGCACTCCATTCTCGTTACGGGTAATGAAATCCCTACCGAGGCCTGGGAAGGAGATTTATCCAATATTTTGGATAAAGAGAGGATGAATAAACTAAAATCAGGTCTGGAGGAAATCAAAACCCAGATTGAGAAGGAGGAAGATTTAGCTACTCTTTTGGAAAATAGTATCTCTTTAGAAAATAGTTTGGGTTCCGAGACAGGCTATTTAATCAATTTGATTTTTGCCTCCACTTCCGATAAATTGACTAACGATTTAGGGCAAGCCCTTGCGGTAGATAGTTATTATTTTCAACCTCGTATTATTATGAATTCATTTAAAGGCTCCGGTGATGAATTACAAGTTTATATAGATCTATGTCAGGATAGTAAATTAGCTATTTCTTACCCCGGCCAGGCAGTAGGGATGAAAGAGACCTTTTTGTATGGTCGAGGAGTTACGGAGTCCATCCTGGAGGGTAAAGTAATTGAACTCTTAACCAAGAGGAAGCCTTTAACTACAGCTTATTTGATGTATAAGGCATCGGAAAATAATATTCCTATCAGAATCTATTCCGATTTAGAGAAAGATAAACTGAAAAATTTAAAAATGCCGCCTTACGTAGCTGAAAAAGTTATGAAAGTATTAGAGGCCCAACATTTTGTCATCATCCCTGAGGAAAGCATTGAGTTTAACGGTCGTCAACGCTGGGGATGGTGGGATTTAAACCCCCGGAACAGGGAGGTTGTAGGGGTCTTGGATACCGGACTGCATCAGGCAATGTTACAACGGACTATACTGGAGACCGCGGGACCAATGGGTACAGACGCGGCCGTTATATTGGGAGTTATGGTGGGAGTGGTAGATACTCAATGGACCATTGCCTCGATGATCTTAAAATATGGAGAACTCAACAAAGCTGCCCTTCAAGAAGCCAAGGACTATATGAAAAAGATTGGTAGTTATTTATGCCCGGATATTTTGGATGAAGGAACAGGAGTTACCGTTGCTTCAATAAGCATAGAAGATTGTTATTCTAAAGAAGTTGGATTTGGGGCAGGGGTAAAAGTGGATATGGGATGGTGTGACAAATTTACCAAGGGATTTAAGTGTGCCTCCACCACCCTTTTGAATTACTATCTCAGTGAATATTAAGGAGGAGAATTATGAAAAGAGGCAAGAAGAAAAAGGGATTTATCACTCTTTTAATCATTATCTTAATGGCAGCGGCTTGTTTTCCTCTTGGAGCTTTTGCCGAAAAGGTGGAAATCGATAAGACTTACTGGATAGAAAAAAGTGAGAAAAATCAGGGAATTGAGCTTACTGTTTTTGATTATCAATTAAAAGAATGTATCGGAGAGGAGGAAGCAGGTCCTGATGAAGTATTTATCATCATTTCTACTTTGTGGCAAAATATTATACCACCTGTGAAGAAGGAAATATCTAAAAGTAAGGATAAGGGAGTCGGTGGTCTGGGATTTGGCATCTCTAAACCCCAGGAACAGACTCAAGTGGTAGAGTTATTTACTCCTTATCTGGTAAATAATTTACAAGATAATATGTATTTAATTATTAACAATAAACACATTACCCAGATTGATGAGGTGACTAATAAACTATCCAGTCCTCTTCCTCTTAAGAATATAACCTTACCGGAATATGAAGATGAATTGGAGGGAGAAATTGCCTTTCGGACGTATAATGAAGAAATAAATTCTCTCCACCTGGTCTTTTTTGATTTTGGGCAAGGGAATATTCAGATTCCCCTTATAGAGGTACCGGAAGCCAAAGAGGAGATACCTGCCCTTATTACCCAGGAGAATGAATACTTGAAGATTTCTTTTTATGGAGTTAAATCACAAGGGGACATTTGTTTAGTTGACTTGGGAGTGGAGAGTATATCCAAAGGGAACGTAGTCGATCTTGATTTTGGTCAAAATGTATTTTTAATTGAAGATGCTCTTTACCAATACGAGGCTTTAGTGTCAGAAAAAATACCCTTTTCTTTATATGGATTTACTCGATTTATTCCCTATTGGGAGCGTAGGGGGTTTCTGGTTTTTAAAAGCCTTCCCACCCGGAAAAATCTATCTCTTTTGGTGAATATTCCCCGAGCTGAACCACTTTATTTTAATCTGAATCCGGAAATTCCTATTTCTCTTCTCCCACAACCAGTTGCTACCATAGAAGATGGAGAGATAGTTAAAATAGGTATCCTGGGATTGACCAGAGCAAGCATGATTAAGGAACAGTATCCGGAAAAAGAACAACAATATTTAATCTTAGATATTATTGCCCACTATATCCCTCTTAATCAAGGAAATCTTATATTACAATCCGGGAAACAGTTTATGTTGCTGGATCAATTAGGGAATAAATATACTATGTCTGAGGTTACTCAAATAATTTCCCATGGCATAGAATTAGAACAGATAGTTCCTGCCGGTACTTCCCGTAGGTTTAGTCTTGTTTATGAAGTTCCCCTTAATATTCAGAACATGACTCTTTATTATCGGGGATTTACCCTGGAAGAAAACATTCCCATAGAGGCAAAATAAGAGGTGAAAAAGAATACTCTAATCTGAATATATAAACCTAAGTAATTATACTTGAAAGCTAAGAAAAATACTAAATAAATTAAAAGTAAGGAGGATTTTTACTATGCTTAATTTATTTCGCATGAGGTATCTTTGTTTCATATTTTTGATAGTAATATTATTTATTGGTTTATTATTTACCTCTCAAGCTTATTTACAATCCGAATTAGAACCTAATAACAAAAAAGAGCAGGCCAATGAACTTAAATCAGGGGAAAGTGTGGAAGGATTCTTTCAAGAAAAGCGTGATGAAGACTGGTATAAGCTGACAGTTGATCAACCCGGAAAGAATATAATACAGATTGATTTAAGTGCTGTACCCGGGGTTGATTCTGAAATCTATATCTACAATGAGAAAGGAAACCGTTTGAAAACATATGATGCAGGTGGAAAAGGAGAAGCCGAGGCTATCATTAATCTGGGAGTGACCGAAGATATCATCTACTATATTATGGTTAGAGCACGCAATGGGATGAGCCAAAATGATAGTTATACCCTTAAGGCCCAATTGACCGGTCCCTGGCAGGAAGGCCACGAATTTGAACTAAACAACAAAAAAGACTGGGCCAATGAACTTGAATTAGGGGAAGATATGAAGGGGTTCTTTCAGGAGGCGGGTGATAGAGATTGGTATAAACTGACAGTTGATCTACCCGGAAAGAATATAATACGGATTGATTTAAGTGCAGTTCCTGAAGTTGATTCTTACATCGAGTTTTATGATGATAAAGGAAATTATTCGAAAACATATAATGTAGGTAAAGAAGGCGAAGCTGAGGCCGTTATTAACCTGGGAGTGTCCGAAGGTATCTACTATATTGTAGTTAAAGCACGCAGTGGGATGAACCAAAATGATAGTTATACCCTGAAGACCCAATTGACAGGTCCCTGGCAGGAAAGTCAGGAATTTGAGTTAAATGACAAAAAAGACTGGGCTAATGAACTAAAATTAGGGGAAAGTGTGGAAGGATTCTTTCAAGAAAAGCGTGATGAAGACTGGTATAAGCTGACAGTTGATCAACCCGGAAAGAATATAATACGAATTGATTTAAGTGCTGTACCCGGGGTTGATTCTGAAATCGAGATTTACAATGAGAAAGGAAGCCGTTTAAAAAAATATAATGTAGGTAAAGAAGGAGAAGCTGAAGCTATCATTAATCTGGGAGTAACCGAAGGTATCTACTATATTGTAGTTAGAGCACGCAATGGGATGAGCCAAAATGATAGTTATATCCTGAAGACCCAATTGACCGGTCCCTGGCAGGAAGGTCAGGAATTTGAGTTAAATAATGAGAAAGACCAGGCCAATGAACTTAAATTAGGGGAAGACATGAAGGGGTTCTTTCAGGAGGCGGGTGATAGAGATTGGTATAAACTGACAGTCAATGTACCTGGAAAGAACATTTTACGGATTGATTTAAGTGCTGTGCCGGAGGTTGATTCTTACATCGAGTTTTATGATGATAAAGGAAATTATTCGAAAACATATAATGTAGGCGGAAAAGGTGAAGCCGAAGCAGCCATTAACCTGGGAGTAACCGAAGGTATCTACTATCTGAATGTTGGAGAACGCTATGATATGAACCAAAATGATAGTTATATCCTGAAGACCCAATTGATTGGTCCCTGGCAGGAAGGTCAGGAATTTGAGTTAAATGACACAAAAGACTGGGCCAATGAACTTGAATTGGATAAAACAATGACTGGTTATATATTCCCAAGCGATGATAAGGACTGGTACGCATTCACTGTATCTGAGGATGGTTTGGATATATTAGTCATGGAGATATCGGCAGTCCCTCAAGTAAATTTATCACTCACCTTATTTGATGACGCAGGCACACAACTAAAGAATATGGATTTTGGTGATACAGGAGAAGAAGAAGTTATTGTAAGAATGAAATGCCCTTCTGGTAAATATTATATAAGGGTGTTGGGTAGACCAGCAAATACTGAAGAACCGTATACCTTGCGAGCAGGTAAACCCACGGTGACAACGGCTACAGCAGAGGAAGTAAGCCAAGCTCTTACCAGGGCCTTGGATTATCTGGCCAGTGAACAAAGAAAAGAAGGATGCTGGTCGCAAAGTAAAAATGATTTTAAAGTTGGGATAGCAGGTCTTGCCTTACAGGCTTTTATCGGGGGAGAGTGTGCACCGAAAGATTATAGTTCGAATATTAACGCGGCCACAAATTATCTTAAAACTCAGTATCATCCGAGCTCAGATTACCAGTCGGATACGAAAGACAGGGCAATTTATGGAGGACTGATTTCGGAAGGCGACAAGATTATGTATGAGCATGGTATTGCTACTTTAGCTTTGATTGAAGCATTAGTAGAGATGAAAGATTTTAGTCTTGCTCCTCTAATCGAAGATGCTCTTCAACTAATTATACGAACCCAAAATACAGAACATAAACCGGAACTGTTAGGAGGACCAATTAATGCGGATTCAGAAAATTATGGCGGGTGGCGATATTCTCCGAATAGTAAAGATAGTGATATTTCTGTAACCGACTGGCAGATATTAGCCCTGAAAGGGGCTCTTAGTGCAGGTTTTAGTATTCCCGATTGGTCATTACCTAAAGCAACAGATTATCTTAGATCTCTATATAATGAAGATTATCATACTTTTGGTTATACCTCACCCGGAGGAGAAAGTTGTGCCCGGGCCGGCATGGGTTCTTTGGGATTACAGCTCTCCGGTTACCCCGATGATCCCTTCGTCAAACCGGCTTTACGCTTTATGCAGGATAATGCACCCACCTGGGTATTTGAAGACCCGGGAGATGGCTATCCTTTCTATTATTGGTATTACGGTAGCCGGGCAATGTTGCTGGCCGGAGGTGAAGATTGGCGTATCTGGAAAGCCTGGACCTGTCGTCTATTAGTTGACCACCAGAATAGTGACGGTAGTTGGACGAGCGCCCAAAAAGAAGAAGAAATGGAAATTTACACTACTGCATTAGGGGCACTCATGTTGGAACTTTGTTGTGGCCATTTACCTGTCTATATGCATGAAAAAGTAATCCTACCTGAAATACCTGCAATGCCTGGCTTGGTAAAGGTCAGCTTTGAGGAAGGAGTAGGCCAAGAGAATACAAAAAATGTAGAAATTATTCTGGATGCCTCTAACTCTATGTGGGGACAGATAAAAGGGGAGAGTAAAATATCTATAGCCAAGGAAGTATTAAAGCAAATTATTGGCGGATTACCCGAAGGAATGAATGTAGGTTTACGGGTATATGGTCACCGTTATAAACTTAAGGATGAACGTACCTGCCAGGATTCAGAATTGATAGTTCCTATTGGACCTTTACAGAAAGGCCAACTGATTCAAACCATTGAAAAAATTACACCCAGAGGAAAAACTCCTTTGGTTTATTCTATTCTACAATCCCTTAAAGATTTTGCTAAACTAAAGGGAGGAACAGTTGTACTGATCAGTGATGGTATAGAAAGTTGCGAAGGGGATATTAAGTCCATTGCGACCCGGTTACAGGAATCAGGTATTGAGTTAAAAGTTAATATCATAGGGTTTAGTATCAAAGAGGAAGAAGCTCGGGAGCAATTAGAAACTATAGCTAAATCCACCGGGGGTATTTACCTCGATGCCAAAGATTCTCAAGAATTGCTTTCTTCTCTTCAACAGGCTTTAAAGATTGAATATGATCTCGTTGACGAAAAAGGGGAAGTAAAGGCCAGCGGTTATGTAGGTGGAGAAGCGGTATCCGTTTTAGAAGGAGAATATATTCTCCAATTAAAGTTAGAACCCACCTCCCTGGAGACAAAAGTGACAGTTAATCCGGCCAAAACCTCTATATTCCTCTTGAAGAAAGAGGAGGGTAAATGGACTATTAAACCAGTGGATTAATCTAACTTATGTTTTTCCAAAAAATAAATTTTAAGGAGGAAAAAAGAATGAAAAAAGAATATGGAACAATATTTCTAATAATAGGTGTACTAATTATATTTCTTGGTTTTACTTTTTCGGCTATGGCGGCAGAATTTAGTGCTGATCTGAAAATTAAGCAGCCTGATAGAAGTTATGAATTTAAATATTATACTCAGGGTAGTCTCTATCGCCTGGAGAAATTGGGCCGTATTCTGGTTATAGCTGACCGCAAATTGGATATTACCTGGATGTTAAATCCGGAAGATAAAATTTACATGGAGCTGAAAGGTACCGATGCTGCATTTTTTAACCCGGTACGGGGCTGGGAAGCAGCAAAAGAGGGTACCAAGGAAGAGCAGGTAGGTACTGAAACTGTTCAAGGCTATTTATGTGAAAAATATACTTATACTCCTTCGGGAGGAACAGAACCGGGAATGGAAGCATGGTATTTACCGGAATTAGATCATTTTATTCGGATAATAGCTCATTACGGAGGAGGATATGAGGACGGAATATTTGAATTGCTTAATATTAAAGAAGCTCCTCAGGATGATTCCCTCTTTAAAGTTCCGGAAGATTATCAGAGAGAAAAATCTCCAGTGGAAAAAGCTCAGGAAAAAGAAGCTGCTCGACCGGTGCTTACCGGGATTGAAGAGAATATAGCTCCAACAGGAAGACGCCTTAAAACAGGAGCTGCCTTAAAGGTGAAAGTGGAAGCTGATAAGTCTGTGCAGATAGTCATTAAAAACCAGATAAAAGAAAAATCAACTTTTAAAATTACTCCTTTCAAAGAAGGCAAGCCAATAGAAGATAAAATCATTCATTCCAGTTTAACAGGACAAAGGGGAAAGAGCGAAAAATCTTTTGGGGAACCGCTGAAATTGGATGAGATTTTAATAGAAGTAGAAGAAGGTCTGGTGATTGTCCTAGTTACTAAAGAATATTCTTGGCTTGATGAAGTAGAGCGGGAAGAATATTTCGTAATGGAGAAAAGCAGCCGAGGATTATGTGCTCGGGAAGACCGTAAATTTGTACTTACCTTAACCGGAGACAGCCAGGGGGCAGAAAGCTCCCCGGTAAAAGTTATATTTTATAAAGGAGAATATGAGGATATTTTAAATAAAGAGGATTTTTCCTTACCCAACGGACAGATAAAGAAATGGGAATTTAATCCCGGAGAAATTCAAACCTTTGAAGTTTCAGTAGGAGAAGCAGGAGGAGTGAAGCTATTATCAGAACAGTATCCAGCGGATATTAAAGAAACTGTCAAAGAATTAAGTGATGATGAGAAAAAAACATTAATAAAGGATTTGATAACTCAGAAGAAATTGGATGAACTAAAAGCCTTGCTTGATTCCGGAGTAGATGTGAATATGATCATTTCCTCTGCTGATTCCCTATTGATGACAGCTTGCAGCTATAGTAATAGCGATATGGTAAAATTATTATTAACTTATAATCCAAATATAGATTACCAGGATGAATACGGTAATAATGCTTTAAATCTTGCTATTGATAACATGTGGCATTATAAAGAAATGATTCCACTCTTGCTGGAAGCCGGGGCAGACCCTAATTCTAAAGCAGGTGCGGGTAGGACCGCACAGAAAAATTCTACTGTCTTAAGTAAAATGACCAGTCTGACTTTAAACAATAAAAGCGAAGAAGAAGAATATCAGATTGTAGAAATGTTTCTCTCTCGCGGCGCAGATCCCAATATTTCCCTTCCTTTAATGGCAGCAGCCTATAAAGGAGATGTGCGGTTAGTGAAGTTACTTTTAGAGTATGGAGTCGATCCTAACCTAAAAGATAATCAGGGTAGAACTGCCCTGGATATGGCAATAAAGAAACAGCAACAAGGTGTAATCGATTTATTACAAAAATAATGTGTGGGATAACGGTCCTACTGATATTATATTGTCAGTAGTTCATTGAAAAAATAAAAAAAAGGTTCCGGTATACCGGTCTTTACCTACCTAATGCCGGGACCGCTTATAAAGGAGAATAATATGTCATTAGGAATTAATACAACTACTCCGGAAGGGATGGTAATGGCTGCAGATAGCCGCCAATCTTACCGGAATAGAAAAGGGATGGCTCGAATCGGAAGCGATAATGCTTCCAAACTTTTTCAGTTAAATGAAAGAATAGGTGTTGTGGTAACGGGGTTAGCTTTTTTACCGGAAGATGGAGTAATGAAAAGTGTTAGTAAATTTATCGAGCAGTTTAAAAGAGATACTGAAATAGAAAAATTGAATGTAAGAGATACCGCTGACAGACTGCACAGTCTTTTTGATATAAAATACGAATGGCAGAAGAGGTTGGACGATGCAGTAGAAAAGGTTAATAATGATCTCAAGCGACAGGGCTTCGAAGTTTTAGAAGTTAAGCAGGAAAATTATATGATTAAATTCCAATATAAAGACCTGCAGGGGAATTTAAAAAATGGAATAGGGGGAACTGACAGAATAACTCTTCTGGTAGCCGGTTTTAATAAAGATGGTTCCTACGAAGTCTATACCTGTATTATTCCCGGTGAGGTTCAGAAAAAGCGGGATAGTAAAGAAAAAAACAAAGAATACGGAGCAAGTTGGATTGGTCAAAACGATGTAGTTTCCCGAATTGTTTTAGGATTCGATGGAAGAATCAGCACCCTAAAGTTTGTTAATGAAGCAATGAAAGACCTGGGGCAAGAGGAAATAAGAA
>Ga0208771_1001085_pt1 | contig 14963 bp, 9 predicted proteins | sample AntAceMetag02UKX_FD_184775 | JGI IMG/M metagenome (GOLD analysis project Ga0208771, IMG submission 184775) | Saline lake microbial communities from Ace Lake, Antarctica - Antarctic Ace Lake Metagenome 02UKX (SPAdes) (version 2) | ecosystem: Environmental > Aquatic > Non-marine Saline and Alkaline...
TTATGGAGAAGCCTAAAATATGAATATGTTTATCTTAATGCTCCAGAAACTGGCAAAGAACTATATCATGGAGTTTCTAATTACTTCAATTTTTATAATACTGAGCGACCTCATCAATCATTAGAATATCAATTTCCGAGAGCAGTTCATTATAAAAATAAATAAAAAAGTATTTGACAGATTGGGAAAAATTTATTAAATTGACGTAAACTCCGTAATACTACGCATTACGGGGGGGAGTGATTCCTTCTGATTTATTAACTTATTTTTCCTCTATTTCTGTCTAAACATTGGGGACCCCCTCAATAAATGGTTGTTTACCGGCGCTACAAGTTTATATCAAACGTTTTATTCAAAAGAAAATATAGGATCAATAGAAAATGATCAAAATACAAATCATTGCATTGTTTTTATTAATTGTTGCTACGCCTCTCATATCACAACAAATTTCTTTAGATGTTGAAGAAGTCTTAACGATAGGAGGGGAAAATATAGATGAGGACGAGTACATTTTTTCTCATCCTTTGCACATTGTTACTGACCTGGAAAATAATATTTATGTGGCTGACGAAAATCTTGCCTCGATTCGCGTTTACGACAAGATGGGTAAGTATATCAGATCAATAAGCAGAAAAGGACAGGGCCCGGGCGAGAACCAGGAAATTACTTGCATGACCATCGATAATAAAAATGATGACCTGATAATCGTTGACAGAATGAATCAACGTTTTACCCGATTTCATAATATGGGAGACACATTTAAAACATTCCGATTTTCTGATCAGTCGTACATTGAGCCAAGATATATTCATAATTTTTCCATCAATACTTTTGCACTTTATTATAATTTTCGTTCTACTGATGGATACTCTTCAAACTCTTATGGCAAGATAATACATATTATCACCGATAACTTTCAATCAACTTCTTTGTCGATAGCACCAGCAAATAAAATATGGGATTTAAGCGAGTCATTTAATCATGCCCTGGTTAGAATGAGCGCACTTAAAATTTCAATTATCGATTCATCGCTTTTTTTCCTTGCTCATAAATATTATGACGGCTTGCTCTATATGTGCAAAAGGACTCAGAACGATTGGGCTGTTAGTTCCCTACATGGGAAAAAGCCTTTTCAAAAACCCTATATTAAACATGATTGTTCGGATTTCAAAAAAAATAAACAGCACTACACAAATTCTATTATGTATAGTGGCCACGCTGGGAGGTTTTGTGTCAGTATCAAGAATCGTATAATTGGACTTTTCAAATTCGGGAATAATGAAGTTATTCAATTTGTATTGATGTCAACCCGACGTAAAAAGTTGATATTCGGAGTTAATTTTTTTAAAACAACAGGGAAATTCCTTGGCTTCAGTGAAATCAAAACGTTAAATATTCAAAGCCAACCTATTTTCCGGCTTGAAGTACTTTGGCGAGATAATGATGGAAGGTTTTACATTAGTGATACCCGTGAATATCCAATGATTCGCGTATTAACCATACGTAAACAGCAATGAAATATTCATTAAAAATGATACAATACTCTATTCTTTTTTAACTCCCACATTACACTAGTAGAAAAATTTCTAATTTTCCCCAAATTACGTTCCAGACTGGTGTAAGCATAATTAAACGCATTGTTGAGCGAAAGAATAATATTCAATTTATGATAATACAATTTCATCCGAAACGTCCAGATTTTTTGATCCAATATGGTGTTAAATTTTATAGTTTAGATTTCTCAAAACTCCCCCTGCACCGCCACCGTAAACGTCCGCATTGCCAATAAATTACTCTCCATCGGAGCATAATTATATTGTAGAAGATTCTTAACACCAACCTGAAAACTCAAATCCCAGATGTCATAACCAATACGGACGTCTAAAAATTTCATGGGTACGCGGTCATTTATGGGGTAGATTTTTACTGCATCTATTTCAGAACCATAACGGTAATCAGCCTGTACCTGTAATTCTCCGAAATGAAGTGATGATTTGAGGGTGGCTAAAAGTTTTGGACGATAGGGTAGCGGCTCATGCCATTTTAAATCTTCGTGATCCATGGCTGTGAGGCTGGCATGTTGGTCAAAGGTGAATTTTAAATTCCACACTCGAAAGGGAAGACTGAAATTTGTTGTCGCTTCAATGCCCCTGATGCGGGCGCGGTGAATGTTGCGGAATTGCACCTGTCCGCGAATCAAATCCAGATTGGCTTCTATCATTTTCCAATACTCGTTATCGAACAGGGAAATATCAATATTCCAATTTTTTGTGATGTGCTGGCGAAATCCCAGGTCAAACGCCCACGAACTTTCCGCCTCAAGATCAGGATTAGCGATGATGTTGAAATTCATCACACTAAGTTCCAAAAATCGTTCAACAATAGTTGCGGCACGGAATCCGCTGCCAACTGAAGCGCGGAAGCTGGTTGTATTCCAGGGCTGCCAATTAATGCCAAAACGGGGGCTAAACAGGTCTTCCTTTAATCCACCGATTAACTGGTACCTGTCGTAACGCAATCCGGTTGTGATCCGGAGATTCTCTCTTATCTTCCACTCATCCTGAATATAGGGACCGAGAAAATATCCTTTGTGCTCTCCAAAAAAATCAGTGCTGCCGGTATCGAGTTGGTATTGCAAGCCAGAGGTGAGCATGTGTCCGTAAAAAGGTATCCAGTCCGCCTGTAATTCTAATCCCTGTCCAATCGCCGGATTAAAACCACTGCCCTCGCCAAATTGATTTCCCATTAGGGTACGTACCAGCGAAGCCCGAAGATTAATGGCGAAGCGGGGCGAAAAAGGAATGGCTAATTTGGAATACAAATTAATTTGATTGGTTTGCGCATAATTATCTAAATTAGTTTCATCGACTTCGTAAGGGTCATTTTGTCCTTTCCACTGAACAAAAAAGCCGCGGTCAATATGACTATAAGCTGCATAGCCGGTCCATTTAATATCGCCCTGAAAACGATATTCGAATTTGCCGGTTAAATTATACTTGGTAAAATCACCAAGCTGTGTGTAGCCAGTGGAATTAAACCTGCCAACTGAAACACGCAAGCCAAATTGATCAAACTGTTTGCTGTAGCTAATATCCTGTCGGGTATAATATAGACGATCGTGATCTGTCCACTCCCACTCTTTATAATAAGGTTTATCATATTTTCCGGTGATAAAATTAAAAAGCAACAGGCCTTTTGGTGATGGCGATTTTGTGATGACGTTCACCACACCACCAAGGGCAGAGGCGCCCCAAAGTGTTGAGCCAGCTCCTTTGAGAATTTCGATTTGCTCGATATCCAAAGGCGGCAGCATGTCCCAATTGAAGTCGCCTGTATCGCTGGCGTAAACAGGAACGCCATCCAGCAGCAACAAAACCTTATTCCCGGCGCCAAATGTATAACCGGTTGATCCACGGATGCTGATTTGGTTGCCGATAAAATTTATACCTGGCACTGTCTCCAATGATTCTATTAAATTAGTTGCGCTTCGTCTTTTAATGTCCTTCGCAGAAACAACGGATAACGACACCGGCGCCTGATCCAACCGTTGTTTCACTTTGCCTGCTGAAATTACGATTGGATCAAACTCGATAGCCGTTTCTTCTAATTTGAATACGAGTTTGGTTTCTTGTTTATCATTTACTAAAATTTTCTTTTTTGTGAGAGTACGGTAGCCGATCATAGAAACACGAATTGAATATCGTCCTGGTGGAACTCTTTGAATAAAAAAATTTCCTTTCAAATCAGCGCTGGCGCCATAGAGAGTTCCTAAAATCATAATATTTGCGCCAGGAAGCGGTTCATTTGTTTCCTTGTTTAATACTTTGCCAGTGATAGAACCAGCGGCAGCAAATAGTTCTATTGGAAAAATAATAAATATCAATATCAGTAGCGTGCTTCCGAAAACAATCCAGAATTTACGAGACATAAAATTTATTTCCTTTGTCAATTTGAAGAGGTAATTTAGTATCTAAAAAATTCATTTTTTGTACAATGGGCAAAAATATTTCACGCAAAGACGCGAAGTCGCAAAGAAATCGCAAAGCTTTTTACATGGATTTCCTTGCGTAGTCTTTGCGTCTCTGCGACTTTGCGTGAGGTTTTTTTCACTTGGTTCTGGCTTGACCAGGTCAGGGTTTGATGTTTGACCAATCTGCATAAATATCGATATCGCTGATTGTTTCCCCAGCACCAAGGCTAATTTTACCAGACTGACCGGCTTTCGTGGAATCCTCATAAACTCCAACTATTTGAAAATCAGTGAGAGCGGCATGTTCAGGAAGCCAATAAACAGCAAGATGCCTGATGGTGCCATGACGCACTGGTAAGTTGTATTTATATGGATTTTCATCGATACTAAAATCGATTGACTTCATCCAAAGTAAAAACTCAATGCTTTCTTCTGGCTCATATAGATATGCTATTATTGCAGTTATGAGGGTGTTGTCAGGGAATTGCCCCTTGAAATATATTGTTCCTTCAATAGCAGCATCTCGATTTACCCGCTGCCAGTTAGCATACATCTTTGTTTTGAAAACTGGTTCTTCCTGAGTAATGTCGAAAGTCACCGGGAAATAATTGTTTTCAGGATCCAAAGAAATCGCTAAAATATCCGCTAAATTGGATTCAGTTCTGGTGCTGTAAAACCACAAGCTGACCGCTTCATAATGTCCAAAAGGCAATTCCATCGATGTGTGTACCGTGTCTTTGTCGATAGGCAGACTGTTTGGGCTATGAAAAAGTTCATTGATTGCATGGGGAGGAAATTCCGGGGCGACGACTAAGTAAATACCTTGTGTGTCCTCCGGGGGCTCATTTCTGAAATAAATAGTTGCTTCCAGTGTGCCTGGCAGTGGCGTGATACCGTGATCGTATTCACAGTAAACTATAATTAGAATTAGTAAAAAAGCTGCTAAAAAAATAGAGACAATTTTGATCATAATTCTTTTTCCATGTTTTAAAAAACATAGGACAAGATGCCATCTTGTCCTACCTCATCAAAATTAATTTTTTAACATCCGAAAAACTATCAGATTCAAGGACATAAAAATAGACGCCGGATGGCGTTTCTTGATTAAAACGGCTTTTTCCATCCCAATGAACTGTATGCGATCCGGAATTAAGTAGTCTGTCTGCCAAAGTAACAATGGTTCGCCCTGTAACATCTAAAATCTTCAGCGTTACTTTCGCATTCTTAGGAAGGTAGAAATTGATAATTGTTGAACTATTAAACGGATTGGGATAGTTTTGAAATAGTTTGTAACTACGAAGATTATTTACATTTTTTCTATCGTTAACTCCAGTGGGAAATGTTATAGCCTGCACATCCCATTTCACGGGATTTTCAACAAAATAGGCTAATTGCTCTGCTTCATTTTTTGTGAAATTACTGGGCAGAAAATAAGCTTTAAAACCAAGCTCAAGATTTATGCTGTCCTCAGGTTGACTTATAAACTGTATGCCCTGATCACCAAAAGATTTCTGATCTTCACCAGTATCATTAGGATTTATAGAATTATTGTCTTCAAAATATAGTTCTACGGTTTGCCATGTTGTATCTAAAAATTCTGAGTAGGTAAAAAATGAACCCTGGGTGCCTGAGGTTAACATCCATTCTCTGATTGGCGGCAATTCGGGATGGGGTTTGAAATCGATTGTTTTATTCACATCATCCGCATTACCGTCAATCAACACACCGTCATTGTAATTGTTGTAAAATCTCATGCTGTCTGCTTCTTCACTAAAATCCCAGGATTGCCTGAGCGTATCAAAATGAACCCAGATATCATCATCCAAATTAAATGCATCTTTGAAAGCTTGTACGCTTATTCCCATCCCGCCCTTTAATGTGGCGCTAAATGGATAGAATTTTGGTGTTACATAAAAAGCAAGCATATCCTCTAACAGATCAGAGAGCATTGCTACTCTTGTTTCTCTAATCAATCTCACAACTGGATTCTTTGTGTATTCTAAATAACTACTTGTCGAAATTATATCTTCTGTCACCGAAAGTGGGATACCAAAGCCATATTCAATAACACCCGCAAATCTCAACTTTTGCCTGTCAAAAATATCTTTACCATTTCCGAAGGGGGATTTTAGAACGATATCTTCAATAACACTATTCTGTTTATTTAAACCAACCGTATAATAATTCGTTTCAACACTATTTTCCTGGGCATGGAACCAAAAACCGTATTTTTCTTTCACTTCTTCCGGGATTGTTATTGTCGATGAGCGGAATAAATAACCATAAGCTTTGGTCTCCGGGTCATTAGGATCGTAAATTTTTAGTTCTAATCTTTTATGTTGCTTCGCTTCTTCATTATCTATCCAGATGCCTTCAGGGGCTTTATCACCAAGATCACACGTCATAAATACTATTTCATCATCAGCGTCTAAAACTCCATCATCAGGAATAAAGTAAGAATGGCGCCACATGTTTTCGTTGCCGGGATGAAAAGGATCTTCTGTGCGAATTCGTTCATCGATCTGAAACGGCATCATATTCCAGGTCTGACTACTATCGCAGTAAGCGTACAAATATATTGAATCAACCGGAACATCATAAAAATGAAATAACACGCTGCCTTGTAGAACAACCGGTTCGTATTTTCTTTCTTTAGTTATGTCTTTAGCAAGAAGGTAATTAATACCAATGCTAAATGTAATTAATAGAACACCAACGACAAATCGTGATTTCATTAGCTTTTTCATTTTATTTATTCCTTGTTTTGTTAATATATCAGTAATTAAGAAATATTGAATTTTTATAAAGATATGAAAAATCAAGAAGTTTAGCGTGATGGCAAGCACATTGATTTATACTATGTAAACAAAAAAAAAGGTTCCTTATATTTTATTTCTGCAAATTTTTTTGCAGATCTGTTTAGGAACCCTCGCTCTGAAAAAATTGTCTTTAAAAATTCATCTTGATCTGGCTCCTCAGGTAGGACTCGAACTCCCGATATATCGGGATGGTTAATCCCGACCAGTCGGGACTCTACCAATTGAGAGGCTTAGATATTAGCTGTTCAACAGCTTTTTTACTTTTTAATGATTTTAAATAACGTTCCCTTTTCAAGGCTTCAGAGCGTGAAGTATATTTTTCATAATGAACAATATCCCACGGTCCGCGATTCTTTGTCGATTTTACTAAATTGTTATTATGACGCTTAAGCCGTAAATCAATATTATTAGTTTGACCGATATAGTAACGTCCTGAAGCTTTGCTTTTAAGAATATATGTGTAATACATATTTGTAAAAAAAAGCTCCTCAGGTAGGACTCGAACCTACGACCTAGTGGTTAACAGCCACCCGCTCTACCAATTGAGCTACTGAGGAGTGTAAAGATATGTCTAAAATATTTTAAAAATTGAGTGCAAATATACAAAATTAATTTGTTTTTGTCAAGTTTTTTTTGTTAAAGTTTAAACTAAAATTGATGTCTATTTTTTTTTGTTCTAGTTAATTACTGTTATCAATTCGCCTACTTTTTCAAAATAATCCCCAGTTTTTGTCCATCACGAATAAAAATTGTTTTATAAAAATAAGCATTCGTTTCTGTATAACCACCACTGGGATTGGGAATTTCGTAAATGATAGGAGAGTAGAGATAATATTTCCCTTTAGCGATGTTTTTAAAGACAAATTTACCCAAATCGTCTGCTACAGTCTTCCGAATATATTTTAAAACCCGGATATCAGCAGGTTCAATCGGAATCCCGTTTCGTACAGTTTTAATGTAAAATTCTTCGCTGTAGCTTGTTGCCGGATTGAGTGTGATGACACATCCCGAACAGGGCTTGTCTTCTTCATCTCGCTGGGGGATTAAAATTTTCCCGCTTATTTCAGCAGTGCCATCGATTTTAACAAATTTATATTCTGCCGCATCAAAAGGTCTTCTCCGTTCGCGACTTTGCTGTGGTTGAGTCGAGACACAATTGAGTAATAATATTGGTAATAATAAAAGAGATAGTTTTTTCATTTGAGGGTCCTTTTTAATTCTAACATTTTCAATAACAATAGCGTTGTGATGCTTTTTAGAGATAACTAATCACAGGTGTTAAAATATTTCACGCAAAGACGCAAAGCTCGCAAAGGTTTAAAACATTCTTATGTAATTTTTTTTGCGTCCCTGGCGTTTCGCCTCAGCGAATTTGCCTCAGGCACGACTTTGCGTGAGAATTAAAATATGTAATTAAACTTTGGCAAATTTCTATTTTTTTAACAAGGTCGAAATTATACATATCGTCCCTGACGGGACTTTTATTTTTCGGACTCATCTTGTTCTATAAACATCTCGTCCCTAGCGGGACTCCGATAAACCACTTTTGAGGCACCGTAGGTGCAATATGTTTATAGAAAATAACCTCACCCATTAGTGCAAGTACCGTAGGTACTAAATGTTATATGGTTAATGAATTATAAAAAAAGCAAAACATTATTTGTAAAATTTTCTGATTTTTACAAAAGCTTAGTATGAAATTAATCCTAACGCAACAAAGCCGCTACCAAAATGGAACAATAATGAAATGGGTTTTTACAGAATAGGAATTTAATATATGACAATTATATCACAGAATAATTTGTAGCAGAGTGGTTAACACAAATTATTTTAAATTGAGCATTTGTCAACATAGTGCTTTCTATTTTTTTATTATTCTGCTATTAATTATTTTGCACATTCATGTACAAAAATTTTGTTAAAATAACAAAGTTTTTTTGAATAATAGAATAATATAAAGAAACAGAACAAATTTGTCAAGCTGATTAGTTATTTTTTTTTAAATATAATTCTGTGGGATTTTTTTTGTGGGAGAAATTTTTTTCTTGTCGGTTTGATACGTAGCACAATCTGTACCCTCTAATTAAATAATGTAACTGTACGGGCTTCGTTTAATAGAAAAAAAATATTGTAAAAAACATTTGCGCTTTTCAGTAATAATTCTTATAGTAATAAATAAGTAAAAGCCAGCCGGTTTAAAAAAAATTGAAAGGGAAAGAAATGAGAAAAAAACGTTTTTTGATCCCGCATTATTTTATTGTAATAACTTTATTTTTTTACGGAAATAGTTACACTCAAGATTCAATAGAAAAAGGATTCAATTGTTTTTCCATGTTAGTTGGAAAAAATGCTTCGGTGGACGGCTCGGTTATGTTCGCTCACAATGAAGACGACAGCGGTGAACAATTGGTGAATTATTATAAAGTCCAACGAGTGAAACACAAATTAGGGGGGAAAATTATTGCTAAAAATGGCGCGGAAATTCCCCAGGTGGAAGAGACCAATTCCTATTTCTGGTTCGAGATGCCGAAAATGGAATTTTCTGACAGCTATATTAACGAATGGGGAGTGGCAATAGCTTCAGATCAATGCACATCCCGGGAAAAAGATGGAGAGTTAAAAGATGGTGGAATTACGTACTGGCTCAGGCGGCTGGTGGCTGAAAGAGCGAAATCAGCAAAACAGGGCGTTAAGATAGCCGGCAAGTTGATCGAAGAATATGGTTACGCCTCTTGCGGACGAACTTACGTTATTGCCGATCAAAATGAAGGGTGGATGTTGGCGGTGGTTAACGGCAAGCATTGGGTCGCCAAACGAGTTCCTGATGATCATGTTGCTGTGATTCCAAATTATTACACGATAGGTGAAATAAATCTTGCCGATACAACAAATTATCTCGGGGCTGCTGACATTGTTGAGTACGCAATAACAAAAGGCTGGTACGATCCGGATCATGATGGAAAATTTCATTTTGCCAGAGCTTATTCAGATTCAGGCACATTGAAAAGTAAAGGAAATATTCACAGAATGTGGCGCGGCGTTAATTTGATTGCGGGTAAAAATTTTGCCATCAATGATTCATTCCCGTTTTCGCTAAAACCTGAAAAAAAGATTTCCTTGCAAGATTTGATGAAAGTGATGCGAGATCATTACGAAGGGACGAAGCTGGATAATAGCCAAAATTATGAAAAAGGAAACCCATATAAATTAAATCGCTCTACCATTTGTGCTGGGTCCAATAAATACAGTTTCATTGCTCAACTTCGTAGTTGGCTGCCATTGGAAATCGGAACAGTTGTCTGGTTAGCGCAGCGTCGTACTGATTCACAACCATTTATTCCCTGGTATTTTGGCATCAGCAAAATTCCTGATGGATTTGCGTACGGTAATTACGAATTGGCACTGAAAAAACATTTCGATCCGCCGGAATTTTATTACGAAAAAACTCACGAACATGCCTTTTGGGCGTTTGTGAAACTTGCTGAATGGGTTGATGACGATTACATTAATAGAATTAAAAAGGTTCAAAAGAAGCGAGATGAATTAGAAACAAAGGTTGTTAATAATCAAATCCAATTTGAGAAAAGAGTTATTAAGCTTTATAGCGAAAGCCCGCAGGCAGTAAAAAATATGTTGACGATTTATTCTTCAGAGTTGGCAGAAAAAACTTTAAAAATTGCAAAAGAATTTACTAATTAGTGCTTGAACGAAAACTATCAAATTTATGGTTTCCTGTCATTGCGAGGCGTTTTTTGCCGAAGCAATCTCTTTAAAATCAGGGGATTGCTTCGTCGCACCCTTCGAGTACAGGCTTCGCTCCTCGCAATGACTCATAAATTTGAATTTAAAGGGTTTTCATTCAGACACTAATCAATAAAATGTGAAAAAATTTTGTTATTCTAAGTTACTAATAATTGTCATCATTATATTTAAGGGGGGCTTAGCTTCAAATAAATTATTTAAGAATCAATCCAACTTTTTTAATTGCTATTTCACCAGAATTTTTGTCTGTTATTTTTATTTCCAGTTCATGCCTTCCATTCTTTACTTTGCTAACTTCAATCGCCAGAAATTCCACAGAAAATTTATTATTACCTTCACGCTCAATTGAAGTTGTTATTGATGATTTTTCGCCGCCTCTGAAAATACCAAAAAGATTTTTTAATTTATTTTTTTTGCCCTTTAAAAAAGTTAGTGTGTATTCAATTGTAAATTTGGTGGTTCCTTTTGAGTCTCCCTGCAGATTATAAATTTCAAAATAAATATAAACCGGCTTTTTCTTTGAATAAGTTTTTGAAGGATTTGGAACGACCAGTAAATTATTCTTGTTGAATTTATTCCCCGGTTGAGCGCTCGTAATAAGGCTTGCCATCTGAATGTCACTGATGCACAATTCAGGCATTGAATAGTTTTCAACAAATTTTTTCTTTTTCCAGCCACCCAAATAATAGCTGTTTTGCGGACGGGCATAAAATGCTACATTGTATGAATCGGGCTGAACTTCGAAGCGATATAAGTCGATGTAAAATGAGGTTTCGTCAGCGAGGATAAATTTTTGATCATTTTTCTTTTCAATCAAATGCCATGATTGGTCATGGAGAGAAATGCCCTTTTCAACATTAAACCGTTGAGATGTTGAATTCGTTTTTTTAAAAAGTGGCGCTAATGAAACGGCATAATACACTTCGAGAATCGTTTTTCCATCTGCGCCCCTGAAAGTAGCAGTTGAAAAAGGAATAAGCAGAGGTTTTGTTTTTTTATCCCAGGTATGTCGGTCAGTGGAAAGACCTTGTGAAACTGCGATTCTACTCTCTTCTGCCATTTCCTGTTCCAGTGCGTACCGTTCCAACGGATCGCCTCTTAACAGCCTGTGATAAATATTGCCCCAGGTAACTCGGTCAGACACCATTCTTGGATCAGTGATCGTGGCAGAAAAACGCCAGTACCCAGCACTGTTTTCTAATAAAAAATGAAATGTCATTTTGGGTGTGTTTTCAGTTTCATAATACAGCCAGGATTCATTTGAAGGAACGTCTTCCCCGGCAGTTGCAGCCCACTCATTTGCCTTACCGTGGCGGATGAATATCAGACCTTTGTCGTTAAATTCATTATTTAAGCTGTACGTATTTGTAAAATTAAGATAGCCAAATTTATCGGGATTATTGAACCAGGTTCTAAAACCATCGTATTCATAATATTTTTCAGCATAAAGAATACGTTTATAATGTTCGGCTAATCGGACATTATTTTTTGAGGCTGGTAAAGGATTGCGGCTGGTCCACAGGGCATGGGAAAAATCAATTTTCTCTTTAATAGAATTGAGCGATAAATAATTGTTTAGTTCTTGATCTGTAATAATATATTTTTCATCTTCAAAAACAAGGGCAGCCTCGATATTATTTTTTATATTATCGACAGCCAGCCAAAAATATTTTTCAGTTTGCGATGGTTGCTTTTTTTTTTGAATTAATTCGTGCAAGTGAAAGGTAAATTGGCTGTCTGGGAATTTTGAGCGGTTTTTTGAGAAGGGATTGAAAAATTGAGTCGGCGTGTTCAAGTTTACCTGATCGCCTTAATGTTTCGCCAATTGCATATTTCGCTTCATCATTAGACTGTTTTTTTAACCATGAAACAACTTCCTTTTCTTTATTATGCGTTATGAAATAACGGTAGAATCGGAAAAATTTTACCTGGGGCTCTTCTAATTCAGGGCGAAGCCTAATCTGTGCCTGGCATAATTGTATCGCTTCTTCATATTTTTCGCGATACCTTTTCAAGCGGGCAAATTGAAAAAAGACATCCTTGTAAAGAGAATCACTTTGGATGATTTTCAGGAAATGTTTTTTGGATTTGTTCCAATCTAATTTTCGCAGCAGCAGCGCTTTAAATTTACCCGTCTCTCGATAACAAATACCTCGATAATAATGAGCTTCCAAATTTTCGGGATCCTTGTTTAAAATTTCTCCGAATCGATCCTTTGCTTCTCCCCAATTTTGTTGTTTAACAGCGATCTTGCCCAGGTTTGAAAGCGCAGGAAGCGAACGTTTATCAATTTTTAGCACACTTTTAAAAACATTTTTCGCGGCTTCAACTTTTTTGACAGAGAGTAATGAATCACCTTTAAGAAGTAAATTGTTTATGTCAGGTAATTTTTTTTGAGCTAGAGTTATTGCAGGAAAAAAGCAGCAGAGCGAAATGATTAATATCAAAAAAAATAGAAATTTTGAGTTCATAAAAGACCTCAGGAAATATGATTACATATCACTAAAATGTAACATAAATAAAATTATTAAAAAAGTCAAGAAATGTTTAGCTTCAAATTCAAAAAAACAAATCCCAAATACTTTGAAATTCCAAAATTCAAATCCCAAATTACAAATAAATTCCAATGACCAAATTAAAAATTCCAATCAAAAAAAATCTGTTTCGTTCATTGAATATTGGAATTTGTGATTTGTTTGAATTTTGTTATTTGGATTTTGTAATTTAACTTTTTAGTAGTTATGATATTGCAAGAATTTTTACTCAATTCACAGTAAATACCACATTCGAAGACCGCCCCTCGTCATCCGTGCAGATGATGCGATGCGATCCACGCGTAGGAGTGAAAAATACTTTTTTGCTCGGCTGACCGGAAGAAACAAGCTTGCCATCGAGAAACCAGTAGATAGTTTTCGTCTCGTTGGAAACAGTAGCATCAAGTAGAATTTTTTGATACTTAAGGTTTACATTGGGGCGAATTTTATATTCAGTTTGAGCAGTAGGGGAGAGTATGATCGGTTTTTTCCCGGAGGCAATTTTAGAGCACAACGGGTAATGTTCCGGGATTATGTCGATGGGAAAACCATTTCGTTCCATCCAGGTAGCAATTTCGGCAGGCCATTTTTCAATTATTCTTTCTTCGTAATCTTTACCATTTCGGCAGTGGGAGCAAAGTTTTTTTCCTGTTTTTTTGTCCACTAAAATTTGCTGATGAATGGTACACTTTTGCTGTGGTGAAATACCGGGCAGGTAAAGTTCATTTTTTGCTGAAGCGCAATAATCGCCAGGCGGCATGCCGCTCACCGAACAAACTTGTCTTTGTTTGACGGTTTGGGGCTGAACAAACCACCTGTTTTCCAAAGGTTTGTTAATTGCATTGAACAAAGAAAACAAAATGGGCGCCGCTGCTTCTGCGCCAACAAGTTCAGGAACTCCTTTACCGTCAAAATTACCGACCCAAACGCCAATCGTATATTTGGGAGTATAACCAATGCTCCAGGCATCACGGTGTCCGTACGAGGTTCCTGTTTTCCAGGCGACTTTAGGCATGTTCACGGAATATTCCCACACCGAAGGCAATTCTGGTCTTCGCAGTTCGCTGAGCATGTCTGATACAATGTAACATGTTCCTTTTCTGAGCAATTGTTTGCCTTCAATTTTTAGATCATTAATAAAAAAACGCACGGGCTTGAAATTACCGCCGTTCGCCAGTCCGGCATAAAGATTTGTCAATTCCAATAAATTAACTCCACAACCGCCAAGTATTAGGGAGAGACCATAATAATCTTTTGGTTTTGGAAGCGTGGAAATGCCAGCTTGTTTTAAAAAGGAATAAATCCCATCTTCACGCATTTTGGCGTAAAGATTCACAGCGGGAACATTTAAAGAGCGAATCAGAGCTTCCCGAACAGTGACGGCGCCGTGATAAGTGTCGTCGTAATTAACCGGGCAGTAGCCCGAATATTCTATTGGCACATCATAAAGTAAACTTTCTGGCGAAATCAATCCGAGTTCAATTCCCAGCGCATAAATAAAGGGTTTCAAAGCAGAGCCGGGAGAGCGAGGAGCAAGCGAACCGTTTACCTGCCCGCTGTTCTTTTCGTTAAAAAAATTACTTGAACCGACCAAAGCACGAAGTTGGTGATTTTCATTCTCAATGATAACAACCGCACCATTGGTTATACCTTTCTTTTTCAAAGGCGTTAATTGACTAATTAAAATCATTTCTGCTTGTTGTTGAATATCACCATTGATTGTTGTGTTCAATACTTTAATCTGTGGATATTTCTGAAAAAGCATATTAGAAAGATGCGGAATTTCAAACGGCAACGGAAAGCGCTTATTAGAAATTGGCTCAGACAGCGCTTCAATTTTTTGCTGTTGTGTAATTTTATTTTGTTTGACCAATAAAT
>Ga0208771_1001087_pt1 | contig 14960 bp, 14 predicted proteins | sample AntAceMetag02UKX_FD_184775 | JGI IMG/M metagenome (GOLD analysis project Ga0208771, IMG submission 184775) | Saline lake microbial communities from Ace Lake, Antarctica - Antarctic Ace Lake Metagenome 02UKX (SPAdes) (version 2) | ecosystem: Environmental > Aquatic > Non-marine Saline and...
CGCCGGATACGCAATCACTCGCACCATGTCAGGATCGCCCGTGGCACGTGAACGGCGTCTTGAAGATCTTGACCGGCCGTAGCTGGAGGAATAGCTGTATTGGGTAACTTCCTCGTAAAGGGCTTCGAGGTTCTGCTTTATCTGTTCGGGGTCGGCGTGCTCCAATTTGATATGCTCGGTCTGAAATCTTTCGGTGGGAACGTCTATCTCGTCGATAAGCTTTTCGATCATCTCCCGGTTTTCCGCACTGCCCATTATCATGACCTGCTTGGTCTGATTTAACGGCTGGACCATAACGTTGGCCCGGAGTCTGCCCGGCATCTGTTCTATCATCACAGTAATCTGCTCAGCCAATTCGGTCACATCGGCGTACTGAATCTGCCTGAGCGTGTGTTCGCGCTCTTCCGGCTTCTTCTGGTCCAGCTTGCCTATCCATTCCTCTATCAACGCCATATCCTCGGCCGAGGCCTTGGCGATTATCCACTTGCGCTTCGTAATGGGGATGAGAGTAACCGGCCTGTTGCTCGGGCCGATTATCACCGAAGGGGCCGAACTGCTCGATTTCGGTTTGTTCGAATTTCCCCCGGGTCTGTTCCTATCACGGTTGCGACTGGAACTGCGATTCGAACTACTTCTCGACCTGCCCGTGTCGCCATCGCCCAAAAGAAGGTTCAGCAATTCGACAATCTCCACCGGGTCGCCGTCTTCGATCTCGAATGTATGCGTGACGGTCTCCTGCGTCTCCGGAACGTCAAGTTGCGCGATTATCCGCTCGATACGCATCAGGTTCAGAACCGTATCGATCACGACTAAATGATTCGTGCTCTCAATCGCCGACACGTAGCCGTGCTCCGGCATCAGCGGAGCGACTACTTTCTCTAATTGAACAGGACTGTAGTTCTTGAGCTTGAAGAATTTCTGGACTATCTCATCCTTGTTGGCAAGGGCGCCCAGAGGCTGGTCAGCCGGTATCGTCGGAACCGAACGCAGTTTCACATCTTTTTTCGGTTTAAGATACAGCGCATTGTCCGTATGTTCGGCAACAAAGCCTTTCTCACTCAAGACTCTGAAAAGCAGGGCGAGAGCTTCGCTTCTCGGCACTTTCTCCTTCGAGTAAATAGTGACCTTCAGTTTCATAACATCATCGTGCGGAATAATCACCTTGCCCGTCCAGTCGGCGAGTTTCTTGATGATGTCTTTCATTTGAACATCTTTCAGATTCAATGCCTCCATTGGCTCGCCCGGCTCATTCGGTTCGTTCGGCTCATTCGGCTCGCCTGGCTTTTTCGATTCATCCGGCTTTTCCGCCTCGCCTGGTTTTTCCGATTCGTCCGGTTTGTCCGCCTCGTTCGGTTCGTCGGATCCTTCTTCGTCCCATTCCTCCGGCGGTTCGTCGTTATCGGCAGGCGCTTTGTCTACCACGCGACTTTCCGTCAGCTTTGCCAAATGTTTGTACAAACCGGTTTGCCAGACAACTGCCGCTGTCGCCGCAATTGCGATTATCACCAACAATATTAATCTTGCCCGTTTCAATTCACTCACCTCACTTAAATATTTTGCCTTCTATCGATTGCCGCGCTCGTCACGCAGTTTTCTAAAATACTCTCTTTTTTCATCTCTGGACATATTACTTGTCTTCTCTCTCATTGCATTTCTCTCCTCTTCGGACATATTGCCAAACATCCCCCTGCCCTTGCCCTTGCCCCTGCCCCTGCCTCTGTCTCTTCGTCCGGGCCTTTCCCTTCCGTCGCTGCGGTCTTTCCTTCGTTCCCGCCTGTCGGTGCTTGAAGCTCTGCTCGGCCTGCCTTTGTCAGCGCCCGGGCCGTCCGCCGCCGCTATCGGGGCAAATGACTTCTCCTTGCCTTCCCACTCGATCTTAACCTGTGTAGGTTCGATCGAAACAACTTTGGCCTCACCGATCATGGCGCCGACTCCGTACCACTTGCCGTTGATCAGCGCCTCATCTCCCATAATGCCCGCCACCTGGCTCACCGGGTTCTCCTTCTTCTTCGGCGGCGCAAACAGGTTCTTCTCCTTGAGAGCGTCTGCAACCTCCTTCGATTTGGTGACATGCTTCTTCACCTCATTAGGGTCGCTTTTGGACAGTGCAGTCGCTTCGGTTATCAGTCGCCCCTCGCCCGCCGAGACAATTGCCGACCGTGTCACCTCAACTAATATCAGCACCGCCATAACGCCCGAGGCGCAAAGCAGCACAATTGAAATCGACCTCTTATTCCCATTCAACCAGTCAAGTCTCATTTGCCGTTCTCCTTATCAACAAATGTCGATACCGTGATATTCAACTCGAATTCCTGCGGCTTCTTAGGATTGCCGTTTATCTCAAATTCGTCGATCCCTACTAAATAAGGGTTCTCGTTGAGGCTCGCCAAAAGACCAAGAACCTGCCCGAAGTTGCACTTGCCGCCACCCTTAAGACGCAGCACTCTGTAACCCGTTTTCTTTTGCACGCGGCTTACCGGCAGGACCTGCAGCGGTTTCGCCTTCATGTTTATGCCGGCCTTCTTCAACTGCTCGCTGAACTTGTCCCTGAAAAGATATTTCTGCGTTTCTTCATTGGCAGGCATCTCGAACGCAGGCACAATCGACGTCAGCCCCGCCCGCTTGGCCTTGCTCATCTTCAGCGGCGCAAGAGCCGCTCTCTTGGCCGCAAGCGATTCGCGAACCTCAGCCCAATGGTCCATCCACTTGCCACCCCCGGCAAAAACTAAAATCGCCGCCGCGCAGACAGCGCCTAAAATCACCATTCGCTTCTCACGTTTGTTCAGTTTCTGTATCATTTCTCTAAAGACCTGCCGGCCCGCGTCCTTTCTTTTTCGTAAAATTCCGGTAATGAAAAGTTATCGCAAACTTCAACTTCTCACCCTTGGGATCTTTAGTCAGTGTCATTCGAACATCTTCTATGTACTTGTTGTCCTGCAGCTTCTTCTCGAACTCGTACGATTGCTTGTCACCGTCCGCCTGCCCGCTAAGCCGCACGGGCTGGCCCTTCTTGAAGCTGAAACTCCCTAACTTTATCCCCGCTACTTCACCCGAATTGATTTCACTAATCAACTCGAGTATGTTCGGCCTCTGCTGGGCGACCGCTCTGATCAACTTCTGACGTCCGATGGCCTGCTCGAACTTCGCGTCCGCCTGGAGCCTTCCCAGTTTCCTGTTATTGAGCACGTCCGCCCCATACTGCGCACCCACAAGCAGCATCAACATCAACACCGCAATCGCACCTGTTATCGTTAATGAATGATACCAATGCTGCTTTACTTGTGCCCCTGCCGGAGCGTATATTCGTTCGAAAACGTCAAGTGATTCCACCTGCCCGTCAATCGCCATCGACGCAAGTCCTAACGGCACGCGATACTCGTACACCTGCTCGGGGTCAATCTGTTTGTCGGCCTCTAATTCCTGAACCTCGGCCGGGGCCTGTCCTGCGCTGATTCCCGCCGATGCGAGAGCCGAAGCCATCGCCTCAACCGCACTGCCACTGTCCGAGAGGACAAAAATCGGAACCGACTCAGATTCGGAACAGCCGAAAAGCTCCAATACGCTTCTCATATCCTGCGTGAATCGTTCGCCGACCTCGATAAGCTCTTCGCTACTCTGACGGTCTGAAAAATCCTCCGTCCCTATGTCCAGGCTCATCGCATTGATCAATCTGCCCTTATCAGCGAGGCATACCTGCGTATTTCTCGACCTGGCATTTACCACCACCGCCTGCTCGTCACTGCCTCCGAAAAACTTTCGCCACGCACGTATCACTCCTTCGCAATCCAGCACTATCTGCGTCGGCTCAAAATCCCGAAAGTTCTCGACGAAACCTTCCAGGCGGTCTTTCCTCGCCGCAGCAACAGTAACGCTCAACTGCCCGTCGCGTACTCTGCCGTTGCGCCACGCCGTTTCCATCTGCTCGCTCGGCAGCGGCAGTCGCGTCTCGGCCTGCAACTTCACGATTGCGGCAATCTCTTTCTTGTCCACCGACGGCACGTCAATCTGATAGAACACCACGCCGGCCGAGTCAAAACCAACCACCGCGGTCTTGCCCCTGCCTTTGTCCGATTCGGCTTCGGAGCCAAGGGACAACCCGCATTCGGCTGCGAAGTTTCGAAAGTCCGTGTCACCGGGTTTACTGCTCCTGGTCCACAGAAGCTCAGGTTTGCCCGCCCGTTTCCAGAGACAGACCGCCCTCAGCCTGTTTTCATCATGCGAGACTGCAACCACCGTCTGTCCCGCCGTAAGTCTTGTTTTAGTACCGCTCATATTGCTCTGTTTCCGTCCTGCCGCTTGCGACAAAATAAGCTCTCGGTCCCTGGTGCCAGTAAAGTATATTAGCTGTCTCCGAGCTTCTATCCACCACCGCCTCCGTCTGCACTGTTGCTCCGCGGCTCTGACCCCTGTCGGCCGTAGCGACGCAGCGAACCGTATAAACATCAGATCGCACAGTTATATTCTCCGCAATCTGTTTGAAAACGTCGATCGTCACCGATTTGACTTTCAAAATCTCGGCAATGCTGTCCATCCCCACCTCTTGGGATTCCCTGTGTGCTATTATCTCATCGGCAACGGCCAGGGCATTCTCATTGGGGCCCAGCAAAGCGGCCAGCACATACCTTGATGCGGTATTGATATTAATCATGCCGATTATTTTGTCATCGTCCTTAACAGTTATCATGTCCGCTATCTCTGAGAAAGTCGACAGGTCCATAGCCTGGGCGTCGTCCGAGCTGCTATTCGAGTTATTCGATGCCTCTTTGGGACTGTTCTTGCTGATAATATCCGCGATACTCTTGTACCCATCGCTGCGATTGTCCACAATCCATTTAGCCTGAGCCCTGCTGAGATACAAACTCCGCCGCAGCCTCCTCTCGCTGCCACTATTAATATTCACCCTGTTGTTGCCGTATCCGTCCTTATTCGTTTCGAACGAATAGCACGTCAGGTATGCGATCCACCCTCTGTCGAGTTGATCGTCGCTGTTATCTGTCGGCAGACTCTCCTCGCCGTCCCTCTCGTTGTAATCTAATTGCCCGTTGAAGTTGGTGTCTTCTCCGTACAGCAACTGCTCGGTGACGCCCTTAACCAGCAGCAGTTCGCGTGTCGTCTTAAAGGGGCCGTTGCGAATCGTGTACGGATACTCCAGATTCCCGTAATAGCCGCCCTCGACGCCGGCCGGCTCGGTCATGTCGTTCTCATCACGCCAGTCGATTATCGCATCGGCGATCTCTTCGGTCATATATTCCAGGCCCAGAAGCTGCTCCTTCGTAGCGGTATTGACATTTAATTTGCTCGCCTCATCGACCACCGTGACATTGAACAGGCACTTGTGCAACTCGATATCGTTAAAATCCTCAACACTGTCGCTCCAGTAATCCGTCAGGCCGTCACTCTCTCTCGTATCGTCGTTGAGCACCGCAATCGCCGTCTCAATGCCCGCGCGGCAAGCCCACTTGCAGCGAAGCTGTTCGTAACGCACCACGCTGACCTTAGTATCGAGTCGGCTGTTCTGGCCCGCAGTGGCGGCGATCACACCAAGCACCACCACCATCCAAAGCACCGCTATAAGAACAAGACCCTTTTTGTTTATCCTGCCGCGCATGTACCTATCTGCTCCCTCGATCACTCGACTGGTTACTGCTCTCGTTGTTTCCCCGATCACTCCCTCGATCACTCTCGCCCTCATCCTGTCCTCTTCCGCCGCCCGAGCCGCCTTCGAACCTGGCGAAATTCACCATAAAGGTCTCGAACGCCGAATCGCGCCCCTCGGGCCTCTTTGCAGCTATCGTCACCTCCACCAGATCCGGCAGAGACTGCATTTCCTCCGGCCATTCCATCTGCCATTCCTCACCGTCGAAATATCTGATTCCGAAAAGATCGATGTCCTCGGCGATCACGGTCAAAATCCCTCCCGGCTCGGTTTCCATATCCGGGTTAGGCCACAACCGCCTCATAAGTCGCGATCTCTCCTCGTCTTCGGCAAGGAAATACTCCACCTCATAAACATCGCCTTCCGGCTCGCCCACCCTCGCTTTAGTCTTACTGATAGTGTCGAAAATCAAACCGCTTGTCCCGCCGCCGCCGGCTGATTGCTCCACAATGCCGATGAATTTTGTCTTCTCGAAATCCGCCTCCCGGTAAAGATTCATCAGGTCCCTGCGGAGGATATCAGATGCGAATCTAAGCTCGGCCGAGACGTAAGTGCTGCTGTCGATCATCTCGGCGCTCGTCGAGACGGCCCGTAGCGTCGCAAGCGCCACCAACGCGATAAACACGCCTATCACCGACGCGACCAGCACCTCGACCAGAGTAAATCCGCTGTTTTTCAAATACGTTTTCATTCTTCTTGTTCTTCTTCCCCCTCGGCTTCGGCCTCGACATACATCCCAGTACCGTCGAGCATCGTTTGCACCGAAAAACTATAAGGCTTGTTTCGCTCGGTCCAGTTGACACTGAGACTGACTAAATAAAGATTGTCGACCTCCTGCGCCTCGGCCGTAGCCTGCCATGTATAAGCCTCGAAATCTTCGAACTCACCTTCGGTTTGACCGGCCGCAACGAAAGTATCGATCCCGAAAAAGTCAATCATAGTAAGCTGCTTGTCCGCCAGCGCCGCTGCCACTTCATACTGCCTGTTCAGCTTCATCTCAGAAAGCTGCCGACTGCTGCCGGTCGCCAAAAGCATAACGGAAAGGCAGAGAATCAGCGCCGCTACAATCGCCTCGATAAGCGTAAACCCTCGCCGAAATTTCTTCGTTAGCACACTCATCGCTCATCCAAATCAATCGTCGTGAATTCAACCTGGTCGGCCGTACCGGTGTAAAGCTTTGTCCTGCCCGTAGCCGCACAAACATACGCCGTATAATGGTTCCTCCCGTCGCCGATCTGGACCACTGCCGTTTGAGCTGTTCCGTTCGGCAGGAAAAGGATATGCTGCTCCTGCTCGGCATCGAACAACTCTTCGGTGGCGACGGACGTTATTATTATGTCTTCGAATTCGACCTCGCCGGAAAATTCGACCGCTCTCTTGAATGCCTCTCGCACCGGCGCCCAGCCGGCGGCTCCTGTTTCCTGGTCCATGTCGTAAATCACAAGCGCAAAGCCGTTGTTCTCTGCGTCTAATTCCATCCTGCACGGGCTTTGCCTCTCGATGGCCGCCGTCCTGGCCGATTTCGCCGCGAAAAGAAAGTCACGCGCCGCCTTCTCGGCCAACATCCTCTTGTATGTCCCCCGGTATAACCCTCCCCCGGCGCCTGCGAGCAGCACAATCACCATTACTACTAACATCATCTCGACAAGCGTAAAGCCCCGCTGACGTGAGCGCCCCGAAGCGCCGCGCACATAGTGCAGCCTGCAAAAGTCATTACTGCAATTAAGGCTAATCATTGAATATATCTTCATTATCATCTTCACCGCCCTCAACACCGTCCGCTCCGTAACTGATAAGGTCATAGCTACCAGGATTAACTTCTCCTTCTTCTATATAGACATAAGGATTTTCCCACGGGTCGACCAGTTCCCTTCGTTTCACATATGGTCCTCTCCACTTCTCCTCAAGCTCTTCAGGCACCATAAGTAGCGCCTCAAGCCCCTCCTCCTGCAATGGAAATCGTCCGCAATCAATGGAGAATCTGCCGATCGCACTCTCGAGGTCTGCCAACTTCGCTTTCGCGATGTCTTTTCTTGCCTTTGAAACTGTTTTCAAGAACTGCGGCACCACAAAGACACCCAACATCGATATAAGCAAAATCACCACAATCAATTCAACTAACGTAAATCCCTTATTCTTACGCCTCATTCCAATATTCCCTTCAAACTAAAATCCTAAAGCAATCATGTCCTTTAATTTTCCTCGACGTTTCTGACAACTATTTCTTGCCCCATACGCTCTTTTCACAATTCGTTTCCTAAAAACCGCCGGTGCTGAGCTGCATAAAAACAATCGGCAGCAAGGTCGCCGCGATTATAAATCCGATCACCAATGCCAACAGCAATATCAGCACCGCCGGGAAGATTGCCATAAACCTTTCGATGGCCGAGTCCGCTTCGGAGTCGAACGTCTCAGCCGCATTGAGAAGCAACTCATCGAGCTGCCCAGTCTGCTCTCCGATAGATACAATCTGCACAAGCAGGGGGGGGAAATACCCCGAAGCCTGCAAAGGCCCCGCCAATGCCGAGCCCGTTTTGACTTTCTCTGCCACCTCGTCGATCTCCCTGCCCAACAACTCGTTTCCGAGAGTGTCGCGAACAATGCCCAGCGCTTCAAGAATCGCAACGCCTCCCCTCGTCAGCGAACCGAGCGTCCGGGCGAATCTGCCCACCGCTATCGACCGCAAAACCGACCCGAGCACAGGCACCTTCAACTTGAAAGCATCCCACTTGACTCTGCCCTCACCTCGTATCCATCTGACAAGCCAATACAGAGACGCCAATATAATAAGGCCGACAAGCCATCCCCAGGCTCTCAAAAAACCGCTGAGCCACATGAGAATCTTTGTCGGTAGCGGCAGCGTGGGTGCATCGCTGCTCATGACGTTCAATATGTTCGGCAGTATCCACGTCACGACCACCACCGCCGAGGCAAGCCCTATGGTCAAAACGAAAAGCGGATAAGCCGACGCATTTTTCAAACTCGTCTTTATCTTCTCGTCCCTGCTCAGCAGACCCGCCAACTGGTCCGTCGTCTGCTCCAGGATACCGCCGGTCTCGCCGACCCTTATCATCGACAGATACAGCGGGCTGAAAATCCTTTCATATCGTGACATGGCCTCCGAAAGCGACTGGCCCGAACTGACCGACATCGCAAGGTCGTCGAGAAGTTTCTTCATAACTATCTTATGCTGCTGGTCGCGAATAATCTCAATCGCGTTGAGCAGCGGAAGGCCGGCGCGCAGCGCCGTGCCCAACTGGCTCGTCATTGCTAAAATGTCCTTGCCCGTAGCCCTGTGCGAGCCGAATCTCAGTAGTCGGCCGAGCTCTACTCCCGCCTTCTCGTTGCCGTCGGCCTCTTGCAACAGGACCTCTTCACTCAAGTCCGTTACAAACTGTCCCTTATCGGCAAGAACGGCCACGGCGCTTCTGCGGTCCGCAGCGTCTATTGTCCCTGTCATGTGCCCGCCGGCACGGCTAACAGCTTTGTAAGAAAATCGGCCCAAAGTCTATACCTCGCTAAACTAAAAACTACCTCTACCATTCTGTTCTTCTTCACCGATTCCTTGTGTCACTCTAAGCACTTCCTCCGGAGTTGTGATTCCTTCTACAATCTTTGCTATGCCGTCGTGCCGCATCCCTGTATGTTCGGTAGGTGCGGCCTTTATTATCTGCTCGGTCGTGGGGCGGGATGCAATCAATTCGCGAAGCGTGTCATTGATCGTCAGCAGCTCGAATATCCCCATCCTGCCCCTCATTCCACTTTGCATACATTCATGACAACCGGTGCCTTTATACAATTTCGTCTCGGGTCCCAATGTCACCGAGTTGTTCAGACTCCTGATCAAATTTTCATCCGGTCTGTAAGGTTTCCTGCAGTGCGGGCAAATCTTACGCACCAATCTCTGCGCCAGAACCGCTTCCAGCGAACTGGCCAACAGGAAAGGCTCGACTCCCATATCGATCAACCGTGTCACCGCACCGGGCGCATCGTTTGTGTGCAGCGTCGAGAAAACGAGATGGCCCGTCAAGGCCGCGCGAATTGCTATGTCGGCTGTCTCCCTGTCACGTATTTCACCGACCATTATAATATCCGGGTCCTGCCGCAGCATATGTCGCAGACCCGTTGCAAAGGTCAAGCCTCTCTTCGGATTCACCGGCATCTGGATAATACCGCCCAATTGATATTCGACCGGGTCTTCGATAGTTATGATCTTCAACGTCGGCGAGTATACTTTGTTCAGCGCCGCGTAAAGCGTGGTCGTCTTGCCGCTGCCGGTCGGCCCGGTGACAAGAACGATGCCGTGCGCTTTTCGAAGGCACTTGCTGAAGCCGGCTAAGCTCTGAGAATTCATCCCTAAATCGCCAAGGCTGATCAGGGACGCGGACCTGTCTAAAATTCGAAGCGTGATCGATTCGCCGAATACCGTCGGTACTGTAGATACGCGAATATCGACCTTGCCGTTGTTCCCCGCAAATTCAATATGCCCGTCCTGCGGTACAAAACGTTCGGCAATATTCATATCGGCCATGATCTTTACACGCGAGATGATCGCCGCCTGCAGCCGCTTTGAGGAGGGCGTCTTTTCCATAAGCATGCCGTCGACGCGGTATTTGATCTTCACCTCCTGCTCGAACGGCTCGATATGAATATCACTTGCGCGGGCCTCGATGCCTTCCAGTATTATCAGGTTGACCAGGTTGACTAAAGACGGTTCCCTGGCCAATTCGTGTAGCTTTGCAGGGGAATAATCGCCGTTGTCGAGTATGGCTTCTGCCTGCTGGTCGGCGGGGATGAGATCGTCCAACATTCTGGCTACATTGCTGCCGTAGAACTTGAGGATAGCGTCTTCCATCTGGGTCGGATCGGCGTAGTAACGCTGCACTGAATGGCCGGTTACTAATCGCAAATCCTCGAAGACCTGCGGCCTGAACGGCTCGGTCATGGCGATGGCTAATCGGCCGTTCTCCTTGAAAAGCGGCAGAATATTGTGCTTGCTGACCATCTCAGCCGGTACGAGATCGATGATTTCTTCGCTTATCGAAATCTCCGCCAGGTCGATTCGGGATATACCGGCCTGAAGGGCGAGCGCTTCATTTAATTGGGCATCTGTTACATGGCCGAGATCGAGCAATATCAGCCCGATACGACGATGCCTGATCTGTTGCTCAGCTAACGCCGATTCGAGCTGTGATTGCTTCAAATACGACTTTTCGCAAAGCAACTGGCCTAATCTCTTCTTTCCCGCTGAGTACATTTCGCCCATCCGAATCTACAAATGCGACAGCATTGTTAAAAAACTTAATTATATACTAATATAGGACTTACGTCAAGTAAAATCCTGATCGAAAGCAAAGCAGATAGCGCGCATAACCAGTCCCATCAATATTCACACTACTGTTTATGTAGACGCACCAGAACGGATTTTTGTTACAAAAAAATGCATTATTATAGGTAAAAAGCAAAATTAAGCATGACCGGCGCGATATTAATCCAGCAAAAGGTGGGATATGGTATTTTTTTCCGCGTTTGCCACTTTCCTGTTGACCTGCGGCGGCAAACTTCGTAAAGTACTCACTTTACGCATATTTGCATTACAGTTTTATAAGGAAGCAGCCAGATGGCTAATAAGCAGAAAACCCATAAGGGTTTGTCAAAGAGAGTGAAAGTAACCGGCAGCGGCAAGGTTAAGCGAAATCGCGCCAATGGCAGTCATCTGATGAGTACCAAGAACGCCAAACGGCGGAGGCGGATCAGAAGTTCGAATATCCTCACCGGTGCTATTGCCAAGACGGCTATAGTGCACCTCGGTAAATAGTTGCGACGATAATGTCGAAAACATTACAGTCCCGTGCATCGGGACGGGCTTTGCTTCTCGGCTCACAATCGGCTGCCGCCAGCAAGCCCTGATAACCACATATTCTTAAGGAAAGCTGATATGCCACGAACGAGAAAAGGGGCGGCCAGACGCCAGGCCAAAAAACGCATTCTAAAGGCTGTAAAGGGCCATCGCGGCTCTGCGGGCCGAAATTACCGTCTTGCCAAAGAGGCCACCGTCCGAGCGGCCGTAAACGCCAGAGTCGATCGGAAAAGGCGGAAACGCGATTTCCGAGGCCTTTGGATTATACGTCTGAGCGGGGCCTGCGGCCAACGGGGTATAAGGTACAGCCAGTTCATCAATGGGCTCAAAAAGGCCGGGATCGAGTTGAACCGCAAGATGCTCAGTGAAATCGCCATTGCCGACCCTGCCGGCTTCGATGCAATCGTTGAAGCCGCCAAGGCCGCAATCGGTTGATTTACGCTGGAAAAAGGCCTCTCACACGCTAAGAAAACGGGGATTGCATGTTGGAGCGATTCGAAAAAATCGGCGAAAGTGCACTTGCAGAACTGAAAAAGGTCGCTGACAAGGCGGGCCTTGAGGAGTTTCGCATCAAGTACCTCGGCCGAAAGGGGGAGGTTACGCAGATGCTCAGCCAGATCGGCCAGTTTGCCGCCGAGCAGAGACGCGATGCGGGACAACTTGCAAACAAGGTCAAGAAAGAGGTCACCGCAGCGTTCGAGCAGTTGAAAAGCAGCATCGAGTCCCAGCGGGCCAAACCGAAGGAACTTGTGGATGTCACTTTGCCGGGCAAGTCGCCGAATATCGGTCGGCCGCACATTATCACGCAGACGGTAAACGAGCTGCTGGAAATATTCGGCAGGATGGGTTTCACTGTCGCTTACGGCCCGGAAGTCGAGAATGAATGGCATAATTTCGTGGCCCTCAATATCGGTCTGGAACATCCCGCCAGGGACCCGCTTGATAATTTCTACATTGACGACACCACGCTGCTGCGCACGCAGACGTCGACAATCCAGATTCGCGTGATGGAACAGGGCAAGCCTCCGATTAGAGTCGTCGCCCCCGGCAGGGTATACAGGCCCGATACTGTCGATGCGACGCACATGTTTATGTTTCACCAGCTCGAAGCGCTGGTGGTTGATGAGGGTGTCACGATGGTGGATATGAAGACCACTATCGATCAGTTTATTCATACCTTTTTCGGCCGCGATACGAGATGGCGTTTTCGGCCGAGCTTTTTCCCGTTCACCGAGCCGAGCGCCGAAATCGATTTGCTCTGGATCGATAAGAGCGGAAAAGAAGACTGGATAGAGATGGGCGGCTGCGGAATGGTCGATCCGAATGTCCTCGATGCGGTAAAGATAGACAGCGAGAAATACACCGGCTGGGCCTTCGGCTTCGGAATCGAACGACTCGCAATGAGAAAATTCGGTATAACAGACATCCGCCTACTATTCGAAAACGACCTAAGATTCCTCTCACAGTTTTAACCCCTCAAAACAACCAATTTTCCTGAAACCCCGCCACCGGTCCGCAAACGGAAAAAGTTGCTTTGAAATTGGGTTTGTTTGGCATAAAAAGAATGTACAGCGTGGAGCGTGGAGCGTGGAGATGTTCGCGTATAACGTATAGCGTATTTGGGGTTGGTTGGGTTGTCTGTGCTTTCTCGCAAACATGGGGGTATTATAACACAATTTCGGACAAAAAGCAGCTGGAAAATTTATTTACCGCGGGGGCCGCGGAAGATCGCAGAGGAACGAGCAAAGTCAATTGAATGGATTTTCGATGCTCGAATTGTGTCTGCTGTCTCCACAAAAAATTGTCCCCGGTTTACGCCCTTTTTAGGGACATTAAGAGGCTGATATCGCCCATGTGCCGCCCGTAGGGGCATTCTTATCGGGATTTTCCCTTGACAGTTCGCCCTGCATGGTTTATGCTGCTTTGTGATGAGGACGGGTGACGACTTCGGCAAGTCTCCCCTACGGAAATAACTATTGGCAGTAATGCCGCATTGTTGAGGAGTGGGAGTGATGAGAAGAACGTTTATTCTTGCAGTGGTTGTGTGCGTTATGTTGGTAGCGAATGTTGCTTCAGCTACCATCGTACAAGGTATTGACATTGATTTTGTAACCATCGGTAATCCGGGCAATCCCGGTGATACGAGAGCGGAAGCAAATCCGAGTGGCGCTGGTGCGGTCGGCTATGAGTACCAGATCGGCAAGTATGAAGTGACCAATGGTCAGTGGGATGCGTTTGTCTCAGTGGCGGGTGCGCCAACCGGTAATCCAAGCAATGCTTATGATGAAGACGCCCTCTTCACAGGTGATAACGTGCCAGCCAACAATGTAAGTTGGTATGAAGCATCGCAGTTCTGCAATTACCTTACCAGCGGTGACAAAAGCCTCGGGGCGTATCAACTTGGCACAGACGGCAGCATTACAATTGACCGTGATTCGGCTGTCTCAGCTTATGGAATTGCTTATGTCATTCCTACAGAAGATGAATGGTATAAGGCGGCGTATTATACCGGCAGTGGATATTCAACTTATGCAAACGGAACGGATCTTGCTCCAATCGCAGGGATTAATACGAATTATGGCGACTTAGATGGTCAGCCTTGGGATGTGGGTGTTGGTAATGGCACACAAGAGCAGAACGGCACATTTGATATGATGGGCAACATTTCAGAGTGGAACGAAACGCTGATTTCGCCCAGTCGTGGCTTTCGTGGTGGGACGTATGCCTTTCCCGCTTTGTTCTTCAGATCGTCCTTTCGTGACTTCAGCAGCCCGTACTCTGAGTACGACTCTCTCGGCTTTCGTGTTGCCTCCGTCCCCGAACCCACCACGCTCTTACTGCTCGGCTTGGGCGGCTTGGCCTTACTGCGAAAACGCCGCTGATATATTAACTTGTCAAAGATTTTCCTTCCGGCCATAACGACAGTTAAGTTACAAAATCGACAAATTGGTATAAATGTACCAACCTTCAAAATATGCCCCCAAAAACGGCCTTTACGACCCCGTCAGTGGGGGTAAAAACAACTTAACTGTCGTAGTCTGGAAAAACCTAACTTGCATTTTTAGCGTTCTTTTCGATATACCGCTCGATGGCAGATATTTGCTTAAAATCCAATTCATACCATTCGCCCCTTGGCCGCACTTTATAACAACCCCATTCTTGACTAATCTGCCATTCGATACCAAAAGCAACCTGCCTGTTATCGATCCGTACTTTTTTTACCAATGTTAGCTTGAGTGGATTTGGTGCTTTTGCCTTCCTTCGCAGCCTTTGCTACTCCTACTCTGCGTAGCAGCTACGCTACGTAGCACAAGTCTGCGAAGTCTTGCTTAAAGGCTTCTGCAAAATGAGTGAGATTTTAGCAACGGAAGTCGAGTAAGTGATGGTTATTCGTAGTAGAGATGAATTTGGCAACAAAGAAAGTGGTTTTGGTGTAATTTGAGG
>Ga0208771_1001088_pt1 | contig 14948 bp, 18 predicted proteins | sample AntAceMetag02UKX_FD_184775 | JGI IMG/M metagenome (GOLD analysis project Ga0208771, IMG submission 184775) | Saline lake microbial communities from Ace Lake, Antarctica - Antarctic Ace Lake Metagenome 02UKX (SPAdes) (version 2) | ecosystem: Environmental > Aquatic > Non-marine Saline and...
TTAAGTGTTTTAGAATTGAGTTCTAATCAAAATGTTACAATAGTAGATACTAAAGATACTAAAAAACTAGTAAGTTTAAAGATAAATGACACTAATGTTACTCTTTGTGATGTTTCAAAGAATCCTGACTTAGAAGAAGTTATTATATATCAAACGAATATTGCAAATTTAGACCTTACTAAGAATCCTTTAGTAAATAAAGTATTTGCTTATAATACACAACTTTCAGATTTAGATATTAGTAACAATCCTCTAATTACAGACCTTAGATTACATAATTGTAATTTAAATGCAGCAAATAACAGTGATATATTAATACAATTAGATGCTTTTGGTTTATCAAATGGTTTCTTTAGAACTACTATATCTGGAGGAGGTTCATTAACAGCAGCAGGACAAGCAGCTAGGACTAATTTATTAGGTAAAGGTTGGTCAATAACAATATAAATATATAAATATATGATTTTAAAGAGAATTAAAGATGAAAATACGTTCTATTTGAGTAATTATAAAGATATTGCGACAAAAGAAGTGTTTTCAGCAGATGAATACCCACTAGCTCATGATGCTGGTGGGCTTGGTGATGTATTAATGAATGGTTCTATTCAAGAAATATTATCTTATGTACAAAATGAACTGTTTGGATCACCAAGTACTTATACAGATGAAGAAGGAGTAGAACATTCTTACGTTCCAAGAGGAACTATAATTACAGACTTTCAACCTGATGCTGTATTTCAAGTTTTAGGTACTGAAGGTATCATTACATCAGCAAATAAATGGTATGTAATTCAATTAGAACCGTACTTATTTCAAATAATTAAAAAAGATGATGCAAGAACTACTTATTATCCTTTCAGACCTACTTATACAGGTTCGTTAAATGATTTGATAGGATTTGTATATAGTCAATTCTAACGCACAATAAACAATTAGTTAAATATACTGAAATATGGACTTAAATTACCTCATAGGGATGATCCTTACGCTTACGGTTGGTGTTATTGGTTATTTCCTGAAGCGTGTAATGACGCAAATAGATGAAATGAACGATAAATTAACACTAAATAAAGAAAATGTGGCTGAAAATAAGAGTAAAATAGAGATTTTAGATATTCAATCGACTTCTAAGTTCCAACACTTTAATGAAAAGTTTGATATGCTGTTTACCAGTTTACGAGATTTAACTTTAGAGATAAAAGAGCTTAATACTACGATGAAAAACAAACACTAAATCAGTGTATATGAAATATTTTAAGGAATTAATAGCTATTTATAGTGATGAGCCATCATATTTCTCAAAGAAAAGAGTAGAAAGTGGTATTTCATTCTTCTTAGGAGAGTTAGGAATGGTTATATTCTTTATAACACATTATAGCGTAATGACTATATCAGAAGTATTGATGTGGGCAACTTTACAATTCACAATTAGTGGATATGTACTAAATCATATTCAAAAAGAAAAAGAGAAAGCTAAAGCGGAAGGTAAATGATAATCAGCGATATAGACTTAATAGGTTTATATCGCTTTTTTTATATTACATGAGTGAGGTTTTGATTTAAAATTATTAGTTCTCCTTGGTTTCTTGAAGAAAAAAAATAAAAAAAGAAAAAAAGAAAAACCGAATGATCCCACACACAACTGCATAAACACAATCACAACACCACAACTACACAACCATTATCACCAAACATAACACATAACCACAAAACCACAAGTATGATCTATCTAATTACAAGCAACTCTACATACAAAATAGGATACACGAAAGACGCTACAACCTTACAAGCACGTCTATCAGCTTACAGAACACACAATCCGTCTTTCTACCTTATAGGAACAATTAAAGGCACTAGACAGCGTGAAACTAACTACCACAGGCTATATAAACAGTACAAGGTGAATAACAGGAGTGAATGGTTAGATTTTAGCACAAGTCCAGAGACCTTACATGCATTAACGAGAGAATTTATATAAACGCTTAGTCATACTAATGTCATAAAACACAATAATATAATAAAAATGCAATAAACACCCTCATACACAATAATATGCCAATAATATGTCGTATATTTATATCAAAGAAAACACAAAGGGTAATGAGCTATCTACCCTGTGTTTCTTTTTAGTATTTTTCTTTCGTTATGTCATTCAATTGTCATATTATCAAATAATAAAATAAAAATGCAAAAAAGTGCATCAGACACTATATTATGTCAAATGTTAGTCGTATATTAGTGTCATCAAAAAGGGGAAAGAAAGGTAATACTTTTATCCTCTTTTTTAATAATTAATTGTTGACAATTAGTCTGTGAAAGTGATACACTATTATCATATATATATATAGTAGTAGTAGATGCCACTATCGTCTGCTAAAGTGCTAGAAAGAGCAAAATGTCACTTTGTATAGTGGCACTCTTATAAACCAAACAAACCAAACAAATCAAACAAACCAAACAAACCAAACAAACTAAATATATTAACTATGAAACAAAATACAATCTTAAAGTTTAATGCAGAGTACGCAAGTGAAGTAATGTCAGTAATTCCTTTTGGATATATTAACAAAACAGTATGCGGTTGTGGATTAACTACAATAGCATTAGAGAATGAAGTAAGTACAATAATCGCTGTACCTAGTGTTGAATTAATTCGTAACAAAGTAGCACAGTATCCTAATGAAAGAAGCGATAAAGGAATCTTTGGCGTATATGGTGGAGTTGATGTAGATGATGTCAACGAATATGTAGATAGCGTAGAAGTAATAAAGATTATGGTAACTTATGATTCTTTATGGAAAGTAGAACACTTATTATCATCATGTCATTTCGTAATTGATGAAAGTAACAAGCTTTTAAGTAGCTCATCTCTAAAAGCACACAGCAAGAAGGACGGTAAATCAATAGATGTAACAAGTAAAGTATTTGAGTTAGCTAAGAAGTACAGAGATACTGTATCGTTCGTCTCAGCGACTCCTACGCCTTTAGAATATATGCCAGATTGGATTAGTGAGTTAGAACAAATAAATATCGAGTGGGCTAATACAACTAAAGCAACTCCTACACTAATGAAAAGAACTTATCCTTATAAAGCTTTGAGTAATGAGATTATAGCTCCTCTATTAAAGAATGGATCGGTTACATTAGGTACTTCAGTTATAGAAAAAGTAATTGTATTTATAAATTCAGTAAATACAATAGCTAAAATAGTAAAAGAATGTAAAATTGATAAGAAAGACGTAGCAATAGTTGCAGGTCAATCAGTTTCTAATGATGTAAAGATAAAAGGTTATAATAGATTACAAGATCCTACTAAATTACCTAAATTTACATTTGTTACAAGCTCTGGATTTGAAGGAATTGATTTGAATGATGAAAAAGCTATCAGTATTGTAGTAAGTAACACTAGTAAAAGCTATCAGATGATGGACATGTTAACAGATTTAAAACAAGCTATCAGTCGTCAAAGAAACAAGAAGAATCCTCATTACAAAAACTTTATCTACTTGTATAATCAATCTTTGTTCGAGAAACCTAAAGAAGAGTTAATCGCAGAGTTAAATCATAAACAACTTACGATGAATAAGCGTATCGGAGCTTGGGAATTGATTAAAGGTAGTGATTTTGAAGAAGGATTTATGACTAATAGAGAATTTGATGTTTATACAAACTATACGGAAGGTAATTATGTATTAAATGAAAACTTATTCAAATCAGATAAATACTTTATCTTAGAGATTAGAGAGCAGTATCAGAATGGTTTCGATATACGAGGTGCATTTGATGATTCTAGCGTTGTAGAAGCTCCTAAAACAGTTAAGACGATAGGTTATAGAGAAATGGTTGAGATGGTTCAAGATGGTAAATCAATAGATGAATATTCATATAAATTAGATTATTATACTATAATTCAAGAAACATTAAGAATATATAATAAAGTATGGTTGGATCTTAGTTATGCTAAAGGAATGGTTGCAAATCATAATAATGACTTCGGTAAATTGTCACTTACAGTACGCAAAAGATTTAACATCAATACAAGATACCTATTAAAAGATGTCAACGTAATATTAAATGCTTGTTATAATGAGTTAGGATTGACGAGAAAAGCTAAATCAACAGATCTACACGAGTTTATGACTGTCAAGAATGTAAGAAACAAGACAGGTAGATTTATCGAAGTGGTATCAAAGGTTCCGTCATAGTTTTTTTTGTTTTTTTATTTTTTTACTTTCAGAAAAACCGCTATAAACTCTCATACAAGTAATGTATTTTATTATCTTTTTGGTTTTTATCCTTCTACTATCATGAGATATCTCTTCCGACAGGATAATCAAGATAAACATAACTAACAGAAAGTGCGGAAATACGTGGATCTCTATTATACCTTATAGGGATACACGTATTTCCGCTATTTTATCTAAAAGTGCGGATTTTCCAGGATCGCTATTATAGCTTATAGAGATCCTGCTTTTTCCGCACTTTTTAGTATATTGTAATTATGTCGGATAAACGACTATCTCTATTATAGCTTATAGGGATAGTCCTATTTCCGCTATTTTAGTATAATCAAAAACTGTCTTAAAACCACTATCTCTATTATATCTAATAGGGATCCGGGTTTTCGGACAGAATTAATATATTCAAAAAGTGTCTCAAAAGGACTATCTCTATTATACCTTATAACGATAGTCCTTTTCGGACAGAATTAAGTAATGTTCAGAAACTGTCTCAAAACGAGGATCTCTATTATATCTAATAGGGATACACCTTTTCGGACAAAAATGAAATTATATAAATAAATAAGATAATTAAATGCATAAAACGACTATATTGTGTCATAGTTTTGTCAAAAGATGCATAAAAGTACTCTAATTTCAAATAAAATGCATAAAATGGGGTTAGAGTACCTTTTATTAAATAAAGATGTTGTATATTGTAGAAGCAAACAAAGAAACAGTAGTACGATCCACTTATTCGGTATTTATCCGAGTATCTAAACAAACCACAAAAACATATATAATGATAAACTTACAAGAATTTAATCAGAGATTAGAAGAAAGAATTGAATCACTAACAAAAAGCATTCACAATTTGAAAGAATGTAATGTTATAGAAAAGAGTAAAGAGTTGCATGAGGAATTACTTAATTACTTCCACAGCTCAGAAATAGAACACATATTTGATTTAATTGGTGATTTAGTAAGTGCCAAATACGTTATTAAAGATATTATATTTAAAAGAGAGTATGCTACATTAGCTGATCGAGTAATGGGTCACGTACAAGATGTAATAGTAACTATCAAACTTCAAGAATTAAAAGTAGTTATGCAAGTAAGCGATACAACGCCACAAACGACTAAAGAGTTATTCGCAGAAGTACGAAATAGTAACGAAGCCACTACGCTTGATTTAAGAGCAGCATTAGCAAAAGCTAATTAAATACTAACGGCATCTTATATATAACGTGTAAGGTGCTTAAAACAACCCACATAAACAAAACCCAACTATATTATGAAAACATATTTATCAACAAATACACAGAGACCAGAGAACAGATTAAACGAAGATATTGGACGTGCAGCTTTATTAGACATGTTTCAGAAGAAAGGAGTTAATTTAGATATCAAATTCACAACTAACGATTGGGATTCTTATGATGCATCTTGGATATACACTAACTCTTGCGGACAGGTTAGAACAGCTATCGTAGAGATTAAGATCAGATATGCAACTTATAGAGATTATATCCTACAGCCGTCTAAAAGACAAGGAATGGAAGATCACGCAATAAGAGATGGACATCACGATATGAGTACAACATCATTCTTTTATATTAACTTTTGCCCAGAAGGAAGTTATTTATGGGATATTACAAACGTCGATGCAGGACGAGCTAAGAAAACTATGTGCAACAAAGATAATGCAGGAGGAAGAGGAGGTAAGATATTACGCAGTACTAGTACTATCATGTTAAAGCCTAGTGAAGGTGCTGACCTCAATTATGTAATGAATAAACAGGATATGCTTGACAAAATGAGACAACAAAACAATTAGCATAAAATATAAAAGATACCTACTATACTCAAAAAGTGTAGTAGGTTAATTTAATTAAACTAAATACTATTATGAGAAACGAAAACAAAAAGCAATTAACAAGCGGTAAGATTGTAAAGCCTATTGCTAAAACTAAACCACTAAGTGCAGTTAAGTTAGCAAGACAAGTTATTATAAATGAGATCATTCAATTAAGATTAAAGAAAGGATATTCTACATCATCTATCATAAAGTATCTAAAAGATGAGCATAACTATCAACGAGCAGGAGCTTATGTGCTCTATAAAGAAGCAAGTGAGCAGATTGGTGAGACTTTTCAAGAAATGAATCAGTCAGCATTCAGAGATTCTGTTATGCTTATGGAAAATATGCTTGAGAAAGCTTTAGAAGACGAAGATACAGGATTAGCTTTGAATATCTTAAAGGAAATGAATAGATGTAATCAATTGTATGTTCAAAAATTAGAATTACAAGTAAAAGGAGAACCTATAGTAATAAATATTAAATAATATGGAAACACTTTGGAAGAAAGTAGAAGGATTTGAGCTGTATGAAATATCTAATAAAGGTAGAGTAAGGTCGTTAAAGCATAATAGAGGAGTAATTATAAGAACTATAGTAAGAGAAGGAGGATATTTGACTGCTAAGGTATCTAAGGATTGTTATAAGAATGTACATGAATTGATTGCAGAAGCTTTTATAGAGAATCCTGAAGGTAAAACGCTTGTAAATCATATAGATGGTAATAAGAAAAACAATTCTATAAGCAATTTGGAATGGATAGACGGTTTAGATGATGATAAGTACTTAATTAATCCGATGTTTACAGTAGAAGGAGCTGCAGCACACAGAATAGCGATGGAAAAGCGTACAATACGTATAGATGCGTTGGAGCTAACTAAACTTTATGTAATAGATAAGATTTCAGTTAAAGAAATAGCAAGAAAGTTCAGAGTTTCTGTTAAAACAATATATAGAAACTTAAAATTACACAAACTAAAACGATAGTTATGAATATAGATGTAAATTATACAGCTAAACAATCACTAACTAGCTCATACTTATCAGATGATATTACTACTGAAGTACTGTTCGGTGGAAGTGCTGGAGGGGGTAAGTCATACTTTGGTTGTGTTTGGTTGCTTATAAATTGTATTATATATCCTAAGACAAGATGGTTGATGGGTAGAAGTAAATTAAAAGCTTTAAAGCAAACAACATTAGCAACATTCTTTGATATATGTAGTGAATGGAACTTAAATAGTGATCATTTTACGTATAATCAGCAATCTGGTGAGATTCATTTCTATAATGGTAGTATTATTATCTTAAAAGATTTATTTACGTATCCATCAGATCCTAATTTTGATAGTTTAGGTTCTTTAGAGATTACAGGAGCTTTTATAGATGAAGTAAATCAGATAAGTGAGAAAGCTAAGAATATTGTATCGTCAAGGATTCGATATAAGCTTGAAGAATATGGATTGATACCTAAATTACTGATGTCATGTAATCCTGCTAAGAATTGGGTGTATGATGAGTTCTACAAGAAGCTAAAAGAAGGTACTTTAGAGCCATATAAGCAGTTTGTACAGGCTTTAGTTACAGATAACCCACACATATCAAAACACTATACTAAGCAGTTAGAGAAGCTTGATGACGTTTCAAGAAGACGTTTACTGTTAGGTGAATGGGAATATGAAGATACATCAGCGTTAGTAGGTTATGATAAGGTTATAGACATGTTCAAAGATTATGAATATACTAGATCAAAAGCTCATTCACAGTATTATATTACTTGTGATGTAGCTCGAAAGGGTAAAGATAAAGCAGTAATCAATCTTTGGGATAATTACAAGGTCATAAAAACTATATCAAAAGCTATATCTTTAACAAATGAGATTGTAGATTGTATAAATGACTTAAAGAATGAGTTCTTCATACAAAATAAGAATGTAGTAATTGATGGAGATGGAGTTGGAGGAGGAGTTGTTGATTATCTTAAAGGTTGTGTTGACTTTGTGAATAATTCTAAGGCTTTAGGAGGTGAAAACTACCAAAACTTAAAGACTCAGTGCTATTATAAGTTGGCAGAAATGATAAATAATGGTCATGTAGAGATATTTAACGTAACATTAGAAGAAAAAGCAGCAATCATTCAAGAGTTAGGAGTTCTTAAACGAAAGACTACAGATAGAGATGGTAAGCTACAAATACTAAGTAAGAATGAGATAAAACAGCTTATAGGTCGTTCACCTGATTATAGTGATTCTCTGATGATGAGGATGTACTTTAACATTAGACCTTATAGCAGCAAAATAACTTTTAGATTCTAAATGATAATACTTATGGTAAACGCACAAGAGATAACACGTAATGATATATTAACGAAAGTATATTTATCACCTAATACAGAGAAGATTATATGTAGCATAACAAAAGGAGATCCTTTAACTGAAGAATTGAGGGCTGAATTGTATTTAATTCTCTGTGAGATGAAAGAAAGTACTTTACAGAAAGCTTATAAAGAGAAGTATTTAGATTATATGATTGTAAATATCTTACGTAAACAATATTTCAGTAAAACATCTCCGTTCCACAGAAAGTATAGAATAAATAAACCTTTAGAGCTTCAAGAAGACTTCTATAAGACAAAGAATGACGACTCAATCATAATGAATGAAGTAAATCCTTTCACAATTGACGTAGAAAGTGCTGAATGTGTACACGAAGCTCTTGAAAAGATACTTACTAAGGTTAACAGTATTCTTGAAAGTAAAGTAACATTCTTAGATAGAGAGATTTTCAAGCTCTACTACAAGATTGGAAAGTATAATAGGATTGATGGTGAACTAAGAGACACCAAATGTAATAAAGCAACATCATCTTATAGAAAGATAGCAGCTAAATTAGCTATTGGAACAAATAAGTTTGGTAATCAAATAACAATTACAGCAAAATACTCTAATAAGTCTGTAAATAAGACTTTAAATATAGTAAAAAAAGAACTAAAAGACTATGAATATGAATTTTAGTATGTTAGGAGAATGTATTGTTATATGTTTTGCATTAGCTTCTCTTGCAGCATTTGTAGGAGAGGTTATCATGACAATACAAGTGAAAAATGTGTACTTAGGACTGATGTCCTCTCTTTTGGGATACGTTTTAAGTTGTAACAAATGCTTTTCCTTCTGGATGAGCATGTGCTTAACGCAAGATTTATTTATAAGTGCAGCTGTATCTATATGTATTGTAGTTATAGAGTTCATATTAGATCAAATATGGATAGCATTAGATTTTAAAACTAAATTATGAAAAATAGCAATCTATCAAAAGCTAAATTGGAAAAAAATGATGAGTTCTATACTCAACTTCCAGATATTGAAAGAGAATTGAAACACTACAAGGATCATTTTAAAGATAAAACAGTATTTTTAAATTGCGACAATCCTGAAGAAAGTAACTTCTGGAAGTATTTTGAATTAAACTTCAAATTTTTAGGAATTAAGAGATTAATTTCAACACATTATAAAGATCAAGGAGTATCTTATTCTTTAGAGATGTTAGGAGATTCAGATGGAGATATAATTAAAACAGAATTAAAACAAAATGGTGACTTTAGAAGTGATGAATCAATTGCTTTATTAAAAGAATGTGATATTGTAGTTACAAATCCACCGTTTAGTTTATTTAGAGAGTTTGTAAGTTTGCTTGATGAGCATAAAAAACAGTTTTTAATTGTAGGTAATAATAACGCAATTACATATAAAGATTGTTTTAAAATGATTAAAGAGGATAAAATGTGGTTGGGCGTAAATTCAAACAAAACGATGGAGTTTGAGCTAAGTTCTAATTATCAGACTTGGAACAGAATAAGTTTGGAGGGTAAAAAATTTGGAAAAGTACCCGCGATAAGTTGGTTTACAAATTTGTCACATAAAAAAAGAAATGAAGATATAATTTTATACAAAGAATACACCAAAGCAGATTATCCGAAATATGATAATTATGATGCTATAAACGTAGATAAAGTAAAAGATATACCTAAAGACTATTTTAAAGTTATAGGTGTTCCTATAACATTTTTATCTAAATATAATCCCGAACAATTTGAGATTGTGGGTTGCTCGGCTAATGGATTGGTTAACAAAAAATATAAATTGGGAGATTACAAAACCTATAATAATCCGTTTTTAGGGGAGAGAAAAGTTTATCAAAGAATTTTTATAAAGAGAAAATAATGACAAAATACTTAGTAGGAATCATATTAGCGTTATCATTCGTAAGTTGTTTTTCGTTGTTATCACCTTCAAGACAATTACAAAAGGCAAGTAACAACATGCAAGAGTATAAGAAAGTATATCCAACACTATTTACTGAAAAGATAGATACTGTATATGAGACCGTTAGAGACACGATAGTTAATTTAGGCATAAGTTATGATACAACCTTCTATAGTAGCTTAGACACGCTTAAAATAGGTAATGACACCATTCAGACTACTATTTATATAGATAGATTAGCTGAAACAACGAAATATAGAGTTAGAACAGAAGTAAGACACGATACTGTTTATTCAGAGGAGAAGATAAAGATTAAATATATCAATAAAGAAACTCAAACGAATGCAATAGTAGAACAGAAGCCAAATTATTTTAAGATGATCATGATGATACTGTTTATATTATTACTAATACTATTAATTATAAATACACTAAGACAACAAAATAGAAGATTCTAATGGAAGAGAATGATAGAATTGAAATAGAAAGATTAATACAACTCAAAGCAGTTACTCAGAGTGATAAAGAAAGTGCTTTAGATATATATAAGCGTTTGGTAACACCATTTTCAAGGTTTTGCTTAAAGTGTCCTACATCTGTTAGGATGTTATTCAAGAATTTAGCAGTATATTATGCTAAAACTAAATTAGAATTAGAATTAAAAGAAAAAACTCAATCAAAAAGCAAATAATATGATTAATATCAATATAAATAACGTAGAATATTCAGTGCCGCAGAGTTGGAATGATGTAAGTATAGGAACTTTCAAGAAGATTCAAGTAATAACGCAATCTATTGGCGAGAAAGTTGAAACATTAATAGATTTAGAAGTTGTAGCTGCCTTTATAGGCTGTAGTGTAGATATACTAATGACTTTCAAGAAAGATGATTTTATGATCATTAAAGATGCGTTAGTGTTTTCTGATAGTGACATCGTAAAGACAAACAAGTTAGAGTTTATGATTAAGGGCAAGAAACATCTTAGAATCTTAAACTTAGGTCAATTGACGATGGGAAACACTATTGACTTAGAGAATATTATAAAGGATACAGAGGAGTGTGACCTTATAGAAGCAATCTTGCCTATACTTATCAGAGAAGGATTTAAAGAGCGTAGAGGAGCTAAAATGAAGCCGTCTGAATTTAGTGCTGAAGACTATCCTGCTAATAAAGAATTGTATAGAGATAATATTAGTATAGCCGATGCGATGTTTGTAATGGATTTTTTTTAAGATACCGAGAAAGTGTATTCTTTAACTATCAAAACTTTTTCGGTAAGCGTAAAGCTAAGGATGATCCAGATAATGAGGAGAAAGCAACAGCACCTTCTCAAGGGCAAATGGATTCAAGATTTATGTGGCTTATGATGGTTGACAAGCTCTGTAACAAACTTAACATGACACCTTCGATAGTATATGAAATGAACTACATATCTGCCTTAAATTGGCTTAGTTTATATCACTATCAGGAAGAATTACAAAAAAATAACTAAATATAATCAAATGGCAACAGTAAAAATAAAGGATATAATCCTTAAAATGAAAGAAATAGCTGAATTACACCCTAATATACATTCTTTTGGTTGTGGACAGTTAGATGATCTACAACAAGACAATTTATACTATCCTTACTTATGGATCTTGACTGATGAAGTACATAATATAGAATTTGCAGATGATAACGGTTACAGAGCAATAGAATATCAGTTTATTCTTAGGTTTGGAGATAAGAAAAACTTACAGAAAGGATATCATGATGGTATTTATGGTATAGGAACAGACAATCAATTAGATATTATATCGAATACTTTTGGATATGTGCTTGATGTTATCAATACAATAAGTGAGGATAGCTTAGAATTGTTTAGTAATATCAGAATTGTAGATGATATTAGCGTAGAACCTTTCTATAACGAAGATGATGGTGATGTATGTGGTCATCAGGCTACAATTACACTTAGAGTACAGAACGATAAGGTTTGTATTACACCTTTAACAATATAATTATGGCAGGAGTATTAAAATACTTAGATAAAAAGGTCTTGAGCAAAGCTAATAAGGATATAAATGTTCTTTTAGATAAATTAGTCAAGACAAACAGAGGAGGAAAGCGTAATAAAGTCCTAAATGTTGAATCAGGGAAGTTGAAAAACGCTATTAAGACGGTATTGATAGTAAAAGGAAATGATGAATTTGAACTCAATATAGAAGCTATAGATTACTTCAAGTATTTAGATAAGGGAAGTGATGATATAAAGAAACCTTGGTTCTTTACTAAGGATCTTACAGAATCTAAAGCATTCGTTGATATTATAGAAACTTGTTATATAAACGCTTTAAGAAACTCAATACAAAAAATAACTAAATAATAAAATTATGGCAATTACAATACATAAAGAACCAGTAGTGCTACAACCTGTTTATAATGATATAATTTTTGTATCATCTTCCGATAATATAAATCAACCTAACTTTAAATTTGTTAGTGAGGTTATAGTTAATAACGCAGTTATAGCAAAAATAAAATATCCTGCTAATCCTGAAGGTTACGGAGTTTTAGATATACATAAACATTTACAGACTCAGTTATCCGATAACTTTAATAATTTTGAACCTAATTTACGTAGAACTATATCAGATAATATAGAGAATTTTAGTTGGGATAGCACAACTACTTATCTTTCTATCAGAAATTCTAGTGCAATAACAGGTGTAAGTATAGGAGATACTATCTACTTTACAGATACTAATGTAGGTTTAAGTTTTTCTGGTACAGTTACACTCTTACAAACTAGTCAAGTAATGAGAGTTGGTAGTTTGTCTGTAGCACCATCTGTAATTGTATCTAATTATGTAGCTGATTTTACAGCTGGAACACTTAGAGCATATTTTAACTCAAATCAAGGCGGTAGTAATAATTTTTCAGAGTTTTTAGTAGAGCAAGATGTAAGTAGTTTGGGTTATAAAGCTGGTATAGGTGCAGCAACAGGTGCATATGTTGGATATACGGTAACATTTGCAGAAGAATTTAGACCTCAGTGGGATTTTAAAGCTAATGTAGCTTCAGGAAATAACATTAGCTTTCTTAGTGATGTAGATCCTAATACTTTTTTTAACGTTGGTGATGTAATTACTATAACACAAAATCCTGGTTATACTAATCCATCTTATAATGGTAATGCTATCATTACAGCTATTGTTTTTAATGGTCAGCTTGGTGACTGGCAGTTAGTTATTAATAAAGCTAAGGCTGTAGCTACTGCTGGAAGTGAAGGAGGTGTTATGAATTTAAGTAATTATAGAAATCAATCATTTGATATAGAGATTATATCTGATTATAAAATAGCTTTTAATGGTGTAAAAGATTTTGTAGATTATTTAAGTTGGGATAGTGATATATATTACGATAAAGATTTACAACCACCTAATCCTCTTAAATTCTTAACTACTTTACCTGTAAAATCAGGTTTAGGTACGGTAGCAAGTCCATACTTATTAGAATATAATCTTAGAAGAAATTCTTATTTACAACTTAATGCTCAAAACTTGATGAAGGGTGTTACAAGTGTTTATGGTAAGAGTTGGATTTCACTAAAAGTAGAAGGTGATAATGCTAATTATTTTATTAGAGAAGTTACTGGTTCAGTTTCAAGTGCTGATATATTCAGTTTTGGATTAGGTGTTGAACAAATAAATAATTCAGAGGATGTTTATGTAGTTGACATAACTACTACTCCACCTAGTTATAAACTTGCTACTCAACCTATTATATCTAGTACTGCAAAAAGCTATACTGTTTTTGGAAAAGTTGAACCAGCTACTGGTGGAATTGATATAGGAGGTTATAAAATAGTTTTGGAAGATGCATGTTCCAAATATGAGGATATTCAGTTAGTATTTATGGATAAGTTAGGTTCGTTTGTTCCTTATCATTTTGATATGGTTAATAAACAAAATAAAACTGTTAGTAGAACTAATTATCAAACCGATTATGGAAACTATGCTTCTAGTGCTAATAATTGGACACACAACTCTTATGACAGAGGTGTTTCTAACTTAGATGTTGTAGTTACTGATGTTTTTACTATCAATAGTAATTGGGTTTCTCAGGCAGTATCTAATTTTTTAATGGAATTAGTCAGTAGTCCTCAAGTATTTTGGAAGAAAGAAAGTGGTGAATTGGTTGCAGTCAATTTAACTATTGGTAGTGTAGAAAGAAAGCAGGTTATTAATGACCAATTAGTCAATTATACTTTTACATTTGAGTTATCTTCTAAGAATAACATGCAGACAGGTTAAGATACATAAAGACTTATAGCTATATTTATGCTTTAGAGTTTAGATAAGAGCTTAGACGGGCTAATAAGACCTCATCATGTTGGCAAGTGTTGTTAAGCTATATAAATAAGATGTGAAAAATATTTCTTTCCTAATGGTGAAGCTATTATTATATATGTATAATAGTAGCTTACTGTTTAAGAACAAAAAAGATAAAAAGATGAATAAAATACAGATGTTTTTGAATAATCCAGCTAACTTAGAGTTAGAAATGGGTGATTTTAATATTGGACTTAATTATAGCTTTAATGACATTAGAGATATATCTAAA
>Ga0208771_1001093_pt1 | contig 14861 bp, 9 predicted proteins | sample AntAceMetag02UKX_FD_184775 | JGI IMG/M metagenome (GOLD analysis project Ga0208771, IMG submission 184775) | Saline lake microbial communities from Ace Lake, Antarctica - Antarctic Ace Lake Metagenome 02UKX (SPAdes) (version 2) | ecosystem: Environmental > Aquatic > Non-marine Saline and Alkaline...
TGTTTAGAATGAAAATTTAAATAGAAATTAAAAAATCTATAAAAACATGGAAGCAGTAGCCCAAATATATATACCTTCATATTCGCTAAATTCAGTATTTGAGTTTTTACGAAAAGGGGAAAAAGCGAAAAATGCAGTTGATGTTTCCAAAAAAACGAAAACTCAAAATAGCGAAGATTTTGACAAAGCGAACTTTTTACTCTGCATTAAGTGTAAACATCCAATTGCTCAGGAAAATGATCGAATACAAATAAATGAAAAACACCAACATGTTTTTGCCAATCCACAGGGGCATGTTTATCAAATAGGCTGCTTTGCCCTGGCGCCGGGTTGTTTTGTATTTGGAGATGAAACAAGTTATTTTACCTGGTTTCCTGGTTACGCCTGGCGGCTTGCTTTATGTGGCAAATGTGGGACTTTGCTTGGGTGGGCATTCCAATCAAAAGAAAATCACTTTTTTGGTCTTATTCTTGATAACATAAAAAATTTTTATACGTAACGCTGTGAAACGTGAAATGTGAAAAGTAATAAACAATTATAATTTTTTCGTTTCACTTCTGACATTTGACGTCTCACAAAAAGAGTTACAAAAAAGCCAGAACACGATTAAGAATACGTTACATGACAAATGAGTAGAAAATGAATGAATTAGGCAATGAATTTGATAGTGATGTTATCACGGAAGATGATATCGATGTGAAGGAGCCGCATCCTTACAATGTCATTTTATACAATGATGATTATACAACGATGGACTTTGTTGTATTTATTTTACAAACGATTTTCCATCATCCAAACAATATTTCTCAAAAAATAATGCTGGATGTCCACGAAAAAGGCAAGGGCATTGCTGGAACATTCACAAGAGATATTGCTGAGACAAAGGCGTTGCAAACACGAACTTTGGCAAAAGAGCATAACTTCCCATTAAAATGTGTTGCTGTGCCTGCATAGTAAAACAAGGTAATCTGATGAGCCATCAACAAGAAGTACAATTCGTCGTCGATACAGCCATTCGCGAAGCAATTTTACGAAGGCATGAATATATTACGGTTGAACATCTTCTTTACAGCATTCTGCAACATGAAGAAGGAATTGATATTATTCTAAATTGTGGTGGAGATGTAAATCAATTATTGAACGAATTGACACATTTTTTCGAAGAGGAGATACCGGAATTTCCAGTGAAACGAAATGTCCATTCCAATGGTGAGAGTGAAAATGGACAGCAGGATGTTGAAATATCACCGGTGCAAACTATCGGTTTCAGGGGCGTTATTGAGCGGGCTATGACCCAGGTTTCTCATTCTGGTAAGAACTATTTGGACATTGGTGATCTGTTGGCTTCTATGTTTTTTGAACAGGATTCTTATGCTGCGTATATGCTCAAAAAACAGGGAATAACTCGATTGGATGTTTTGGATTATATTTCTCATGGTTCATCAGAAATGGATGAAAATAGTCCTGATTCTGAATTTGCTGACTATGACGCAGCGACAGAAAATGGAGAAGATGCTTTTCCCAGGAAGAAACAATCGAAGACCGCTTTCAAACTTGAATCATTTGCAACCAATCTTACAGAATTAGCAAAGCAGGGGAAATTAGATCCTTTGATCGGTCGTGAAACTGAAATGAAACGAATAACACAGGTACTATGTCGAAGATTAAAGCATAATCCAATTTTAATAGGTGAACCTGGCGTTGGAAAAACTGCCATTGTTGAAGGACTTGCCCAAAAAATCGTAAAAAAGGACGTGCCTGAATTTCTTGAAAATTCTGAAATTTTCTCACTTGATCTTGGAGCTATTGTAGCTGGCACAAAATTCCGGGGACAATTTGAACAAAGGTTAAAATCAGCGCTTGATAAAATCAGCAAATTCAATAAAAAATCTGACAAAGGCTTAGGCGCAATTTTGTTCATCGATGAGATTCATACAGTTGTTGGAGCCGGAGCTGCCAGTGGGACAACAATTGATGCCTCGGGCCTTTTAAAAAAAGCGCTGCATACTGAAAATTTGCGGTGTATCGGCACAACGACGCATGAAGAATACAGGCGATATTTTGAACAGGACCGGGCATTAGTGAGAAGGTTTCAAAAGATAAATATTGCAGAAGCTTCAGTCGATGATACGATCAAAATTTTATTAGGACTTCGAAATCATTTTGAGGAATATTATAAAATTAAATACACAAACCAGGCTCTAAAAAGCGCAGCTAACCTTTCATTTAAATATATTGCTGAGCGATTTTTACCGGACAAGGCAATCGACATTATTGATGAAGCAGGCGCATTAAACCAGATACGAAAGCAAGAGCAAAAGAAGGATACGATTGATATTGTTGATGTGGAAGAGGTCGTTACACAAATAGCAAATGTTCCGGATCTAAATCCAGGTGAAACTGAACGGAATCAATTGGCAGTTCTTGAAAATAAACTTAAAATGAAGGTGTTTGGTCAGGATCGGGCTATCGAAGCTGTTGGCTCAGCAATAAAACTTACGCGTGCCGGTCTGAATCTGCCGGATAAACCTGTGGGAGCTTTTCTTTTTGCCGGACCGACTGGAGTTGGTAAAACCGAAGTTGCTAAACAACTTGCTGCGGTATTAGGAGTAGCTTTTAAGCGCTTTGATATGAGCGAATACATGGAAAAACATACAGTCTCCCGATTAATCGGAGCGCCTCCAGGTTACGTCGGCTATGATCAGGGAGGATTGTTGACAGAAACAATACGGAAAAATCCCCATTGTGTTTTGCTGTTAGACGAAATTGAAAAAGCCCACGCAGACCTGTTTGATATTTTGCTGCAGGTTATGGATCATGCAACGCTTACAGACAATACAGGTCGTGAAGCTGATTTTCGGAATGTAGTTATCATTATGACAACCAATGCTGGCGCAAGAGAAATGGGACAGCGAATAATAGGTTTTGACCAAAAAACGAATGAATCAGCAAGCAAAAAAGCAGTTGAAAAACTTTTCAGTCCTGAATTCAGAAACAGGCTCAGCGACACTATTTTCTTCAACCATCTGTCGCTTGAAATAATGGAAAAAATTGTTGATAAATTTATCAGCGAACTTAATATTCAGCTTACCGAACAAAAAATAAAACTTAAAATTAATAAACGAGCAAAATTATGGCTGGCTCAAAAAGGTTTTGACGAGATGTACGGCGCCAGACCTCTCACCCGGCTTATTCAAAAATCAATCCGACAACCTCTATCCGAAGAAATTTTGTTTGGTAAAATAGAAGAAGGTAGTGTAGTAAAAATTATCTGCGAAAATGATGAGTTGCTAATTAAAACTTAAAATTTGATATATAATTTAAAAAAACGTTAAAGTATTACTACTTCGTCAGATTAAAAAATAATTGTAAAAACAGTTAAAAGCACACAAAAAAACCTGTCATTCCAGCAGTCTTTTAGCCGGAATCTCATATTTATCTGAGGAAATTTCTGCTAAAAACGTGTAGGAATGACAATGACTCCAATCTGATTAAGTAGTAGTAAAATAACTACCTTCCTGGTGATTTAGTAAAAACTCCATCTAATTCCGGATTATTATCATTTATGGCTGCTGACACCGTTGAATGAGTATCATAGATGGTGATTTTAATTTGATTTTCATTTACAATTGCCCAGGTAAATTTAATGTAGGGCCGACCTAATTCTTCTGCATCATCATTATCCCAGAGAATAACATATTGCTCATCTTCATTTAGGATAACCACCGGAAAGCCGGTCACTTCGGTTCCGATATACAATATCCATCTCTTTTTGCTGATATATATGGTTGTACTGCCAAAATAGGGAAAATCTCCATTCCAGTAGCCATAAATGGATGGTGGCTGAAGAACGACATGATTTATTTCACATGGACAACGCCCTTCAATGCTGCCGGCAATACTTGTGTTCACGTAAACAATGGGCGGCACAAGCAGAGATGTACGTTCATGCAGGAAATAAGTCCAATGGGGTGGATCGCCACCAATGATACGATATCGCCAGTCATGGATAGACGTACTGTCGTACCATTCGGCACAGAACTGGTACCAGCCCTGGGGATACCAACCACGGTTGCCGCCAATTGGTGGTTCAAAAGTTAGCGTAAAACATGGAGTACCATAATCTTCGGTAATGGGGACATCCCACTCGGGATGCAACAATTGATAAGCCCGCACATAAACCATTGCGTTGTTCGGTCCGTTGTTATTAAAACGGAACAAGCGGTATACTTTCGAGTCTTTGGTCTCGTATCCGGTTACAAAGAGAGAAAAATCCCGCACATAGGTGTAAATAGTATTGTCCACAATATACCCACCGGCAAATGACCATTCCGAGCCATCCCAGCGAAAGATTGCCAAAGTACTGTCAGCATATTGTTGATTTTCCGGTGTGATGGGAAAGGATACGATTGCGCTTGTATTCGGAGCAATACCACCGGTATTTATGGAGATGACGGGTGTGATTTGTGTGACATCGGATAGAAACGAATCGGGCATTGCGGTCTCAGGTACTTCGGAGACAGTCACTGTTACATCGTTATCAAAGGCACCCTCCTGAAACTGCAAGTTGAATCCATTTGCCAATGAAATGGAGCCACCGTCTGTACCGATAGTATTGCTGTTTGCTCTGCCAACCTGCACGTTGATCGTCGTATCACTCACACAGCTCAAATGCTTCAGTTCCAATTGACTAATAGATTCGCCACTTATGCGTAATGTGAACTGAAATGAATTGCTTTGGAGCATAACCATTTTGGGGAGTGAATGTATGCCGGTTGTTTTACTTACTGCACCAGCACCGTTTCCACCATCCACAAGAATCATTTTGTGAACCTGGACATGTTGCGCGGTTTCTAATCGACATAAATAAATTCCGGCAGCGGCTGGCTTACTTTGGTTGTTTGTGGCATCCCATTTGACGCGTCCGGCGCCAGCAGGGTATAATTTTGTTGGCAGCGTTTTGATTTCCCGTCCGAGAATATTAAAAATGGAAATTTTTACCTGCGATGCGATCGGGATTTCAAAATAAATGACGGTTGATGGATTAAACGGATTGGGATAATTGCGCAATACAATGTAATCATCAGGGATAGTAGCTGAATTGTCTTCAATGTTTGATGGTGATGTGGTAATTGTGTACGATCCGTTGTTTTCAGTGTAGCTGCTATAAACCTGTAACGTATCCTGCTCATTAATGATTTCCACCAAAACACCGGAGACGGGATCGTCGGATACATCTGTAATTATTCCCTGAATAGTCACCTGGGATCGAATTAAATTTGAATACATTAGAAAGATTGTTGTCAATAGTATTACTTTTAGTAATTTCATGATATTTTTCTCCTTATGATTCAAATACATTTATGACTCTGTTGATTTATTACCTTTTTAGAATTGAAATGTCAACATGTAGTATTGTTGGTGCTGAATCATGTCAATATGTTGTGGTAAAAATATAAAAAATCGAATAAATCAACAGAGTCATTTATTTTTTATTTATTTTCCATGTTCGTTTTTGATCCGTGTGAAAATTAGAAGAATTTATCCACCCAATAACAAAGCTGGGCACAAAGCAGTCCGGCGTAAATTCCTAAAATACTGCCGAGAACCGCCATCAACAAACCGACAGGTGCCATAGATTTCTGATAAACAGAAGCAACAATTGGCGCAGTAACCGGACCGCCAATGTTTGCCTGACTGGATGTTGCTATCAGGAACATTGGTGTTTTAAAAAACTTTCCGGCAATAAAAAGACATGTTGCGTGAATAACTATCCAGACAATTCCAACTAAAATAAAAACCGGAACTTCAAAAATTGCCTTTAAATCAGCTCGGGCGCCAATTGATGCTAAAAGAAGAAAAAGACAAAAATTACCCAGGTGTGAAGCTCCCGCGAATTCAAGTTGCGAAAAACGGGTAAAAGAGAGTATTATTCCAAGCGTTGTTACTAATATGACTGACCAGGCAAAACCGGTTATCACCTCTCCTATTTGAGGAAGATGTTGCCCTAATTCCAGGCACAAATATCCTCCGCCAAAAGCTAAAACCATCATCATCGTGAGATCAGTAAATTTCATCGGTCTGCGGTTTGTTTCTTCAGCATCAGACAAACGCTCATTAATTTCTTCAACTACTGAGCTATCCACTTTTGCCCAACGGTCAAAACGATCCTGAAACACAGATAAAGCGATGACAATTCCCATCCAACTGTAACCAATGACAGTATCTACTACGATAATTGGACCAAGCAATGGGGCTGGTGTTCCAACACTTTCAGAAATTGCCACTAAATTATGGCTGCCACCGATCCAGCTTCCAGATAATGCCGCAAGACCTTTCCATGCTTCAGGTGGTAAATAATTTTTGAACATCAGAAGAGCGATTGGTCCGCCGATGACAATTCCAAAAGTGCCCGCTAACATGGTGAGAATTGCCTTCCCGCCCAATTTTGCAATTGTGGGGAGATTAGCAGACAGCAAAAGTAAAATTAATGCAGCAGGCAGCATGTGACTTTTAATCCAGGAATAAACAGGTGATTCGGACGGAATAATGCCGAGAGTAGTTGCCAGCATTGGCAGAAAATAAATCCAGAGTACCGGCGTAAGATAGCGAAAGAATTTTGCCGGTTTCTGTCTCTGGCTCAGCCAATAGATCAGTCCAATTACGAGAATTAAAAAAACTAATATTTGTGTTGAATCTGTTAGCAGGGGTTGGGACATGATACCTTAGGTTTTTTGATTGGATTTTTCTGTTGATTCTCTATTTTATTTTATAACCAACATCTCAAAAAAGTTGGAGAATTTTCTAAATATGTTACTTTTTCTAGACTTCGGTCACGCCACTATTCTTGCCCGCAAAAAAAGTATAAAAAACCGGCACTGCAATTAAACTGACGAAAGTGGAAATTGTAAGTCCAGTAATTAAAGTGATAGCTAACGGTCGCTGAAGTTCCGCACCTTCGCCAAAACCGATTGCCATAGGTAAAAGACCAAGAATAGTTGTTATAGAGGTCATTATTATAGGGCGGAATCTTTTCTTGCTGGCGTCAAAAATTGCTTCTAACAGGGGCGCACCTTCTCTGCGGCGCTGATTAATGAAATCAACTTTTACGATGGAATCATTGACCGCTATTCCAGCTAATACGATCAGCCCAATAAAAGAAATAACATTCAAACCCAAACCGGTAATCCAGAGTATAAGCGCTAACAAAGATATTGTAAGCGGAACGTCCAACATAATGATGAATGGATGTCGCAGCGATTCAAATTGGGCTGCCATTATCATATAGATCAGAACAACGGCGATAATCATCGCTAAAATTAAACTGCGGAAGGAACGGTAAACTTCCTCCTGTTCCCCGCCAATAACGATGCGGTAGTTGTTTGGCAATTTAAATTGTTGCAACTCCTTTTGAATGTCCTGCATAACTGCGCCGAGACTCCTTCCTTCAATATTTGCCAGCACGCTGATCTGTCGGTTTTGATCTTCATGGCGGATTTCGCTGGGGCCAAGCGTAGGTTGTATTTTTACCAGGTCTCCTAACGGTACACTAATATTACCCGATTGAATGGCAAGGTTTAAAAGATCATTTAGATCGTCCCTTTGAGCTAACATTGGTCTAACAAGTATGTCAATTTTTCGATCAAAGTCTTTGTATTGAGTCGCCTGTTGTCCTGATAAGTGATGTTCAATGTAGTTAGATACATCTGCAACCGAAAATCCATATCTGCCCGCTGTTTCCCGATCGATTTCAATTCGATATTCCGGTTGCCCTTCGATATAATCTAAATGTAAGTCTTTTAAGCCGGGGATTTTTGCTATTCGTTTTCCTACCGAATCAGCTAATTCGCTGCAAACGGAGAGTTCACTACCCCTGATCTTTATAACTACTGGAGGTAATGATGTTCCGATTATTTGTTGTAATACATGTTCACCACTGTCAAAATTTAACTCAGCTCTAATAAGATTGGAAAAATGACGGCAAAGTTCAGAGATCAGTTCAGCAGTATTTTTTGAACGGTTCTCCTTTAATTTAACCTGAATCTTGGCTCGGTTGATTGCTGCATCTTCTGTTAATACTGCGGCTTGATCCTCACTTAAGCCAATAGTTGAAAACACAGCCTCAACATCCGGTTGGGAAGTCAACCATTTCTCGATTTGCGAAGCTGCGTTTTCCGAGGCGCGTAATGTGCTGCCAACGGGAAGAGTTAATTTAATTGTGAATTCACCCTGGTCAATATGCGGCATTAGCTGACGGTTCATTTGAGTCGCTGAAAAAATTCCAATAGCAAAGACAATTAAAATACCAATTAAAAATTTTTTTCGATTATTAAGAGCAGATTCCAATAAACGATGATATAATTCATAAAAAACATCTAATTTCTCATCAAACCATTTGAATAATGGACTGAGTAAGTGGGCTGCTCGTTGTCCAATCTTTTTACTTTCTGACTTAATCTTTTCTCCAAAAAGGTGAAAGCCTTTAACAACATAAAACACAATCCACAGAATAGGATTTACAATCCAGCGCCTTGGTCTCTTTTTTATTCTGCTCGGTGAAGTTACACCCTTTGAGTCAGAATCTCTAACTGTTTCCGCAGCCACTCGAAATCGGCAGCTTAACATGGGCAGCAAGGTTAGGGCGACGACTAACGATGCAAAAAGTGAAAATGCAACAGTAATAGCCTGATCGCGAAAGAGTTGACCAGCAACTCCATAAATGTAGATTACTGGTAGAAAAATGGCAATAGTTGTCAAAGTAGATGCCGTGATCGGCATAGCCACTTCTTTAGCGCCCAAAAAGGCAGCATTCTTCAATTGGCTGCCCTCTTGCTTGTGGCGGAAAATATTTTCCAGCACAATAATGGCATTGTCCACTAACATACCCACACCTAAAGCCAATCCACCGATTGACATAATATTCAAACTGATGCCGAAAAAATAAAGCAGGCTGAAAGTAGCAATAACCGAAATTGGAATGGAAAGGGCAATGTTCACCGGGTTGCGCAAATCGTGTAAAAAAACAAACAGCACCAAAAATGCGAGAATCGCGCCAAAAATTAAATTTTGCAGAACTGTACTGATGGCGCTGGAAATGAATCGGGAGGCATCATAAGCGATTGATATCTGAATCTTCGGGTACTCATTTCGCAGTTGATCAAGCACATGTTTGATAGTACGGGAAACATTGACCGTATTTGCGCCTGCCTCTTTACGAATAATCAAGCCGATGCTTTCTTCGCCGTTGAACCGGGTAATGCTCTGCCGTTCTTTGAAACCATCAATTACTTTGCCGATGTCGCGAACACGGATTTGAGAGTCATCTTTGTGATGTTTGATAATCACCTGTTCAATTTCAGAAACAGACTGGAATTCGCCCAGGGTACGCAAAAAATACCTGTAAAGCCCCTTTTTAATTGTACCGCCAGTAATGCTGTAGTTTGCCCTCGACAGAGCGGTTGCTATATCCTGGGTTGAAATGTTTAGCGTTTGCACGATGCGCTGATCAATTTCTACATGGATTTCGCGCTCAAGACCTCCGGTAACAGTACTCATTGCCACGCCTTTGATCTGTTCTAACCGCCGTTTAAAAACGTTTCGCGCCAGTTCTTTTAAATGAATCAAATTACTACCGGAAAGCGAAAGCGCCATAATAGGTTGACTGCGAGGGTCGATACGCAAAATATTCGGTCTGCCAGCTTCCTGGGGTAAATCCCAGCGCAGTTGATCTAATTTTTCCCGGATATTGAGTGTGGCAAAATCCATCTGCGTTCCCCAGATGAATTCAACTGTAATAAGTGAGAGACCGGTCCTGGAAATTGAATGAGTTCGGCGGATATTTGCGACCGTGCTGATCGCTTCTTCAATGGGACGAGTTACCAATTCTTCCACTTCTCGGGGACCAACATCCTGCAGTGTTGTCCAAATAGTTATTCGAGGATAGGACAAATCGGGCAACAGATCAACACTTAACTGAAAGAAAGAAATAATTCCGATGAGTATCACCGCTAAAAAAAACATGGCAGTAGTAACGGGTCGGTTTATTGAGAGGTTTGAAATATGCATTCTGGTTACTGGTTATTGGTGAGTTGTGAGTAGTGAGTAGTAAAATTGGTTACCCATTACTTTCCACGCAAGCACCAATTTTGTTTTAGTATGTTTGTTTTGTCTTTTTCAAGCATGCAATATAGCCATTTATCTTTTTTATTAGATAATATGCTTCATCTTTATGCTTTTTTATTATTTCTAAATCGAAGTAATTCTCATCTTCACAAGTATTTAAATCATCAATAACTTCATCAGTGGAACCCCTGGAAATTCTGCAGAATTGGATATTCTCTTTATAATGCCAACGCCCATGCCCTTCCGCGATATTATTTGAAACAGAAAGTGCAGCTTTTCTCATTTGTGGCGCCAAACAATATTTTTCTTCTGCCGGCAACTTTTTGACAAGTGAATAGATATTTTTTCTAAACTTACGTGCCAAATTATACAACTCAAACTTTTCCAATGAGTAAACACCCTGTTCCATATTAACCTCCAAAATAACCGCAACTATTTTCACAACTAACCACTCACCACTAACTATTCACCACCAACCACCCTCACCTCGGCATCATGCGCCAGCGTATAATGACCAGAAGTAATCACCTGCTCGCCCGGGTCCAGACCCAAATTAGATTTCAGGATTTCCACATAATCTTCGTTTTCTAAACCGGTGTCAACATAGTTCCACTTTGCCAGATTTTTTCCGTCCTCATTTTTTCGGATAACAAAGATCAAATTTCTCTGATCTCGGGTTAAAATTGTTGTGCGGGGAACTAACAGCCGGTCGTGGAATATTTGTGCATCTAATTTAACATAAGCAAACATGCCTGCTTTTATTTTAAAATTTAGATTGGGCAATTCTACGCAAACCCGGTAAGTTTTATTATCCGGATCAATGATGGGATTGATAGTTACAATCTTCCCCTCAAATTTTTCATCAGGATATGCCGGCAATTGGATAAGAGCTTTTCTACCCACTTTAAGATGTTGAATTTCACTTTCTAAAACACCCACATTAACACGAACGCGGGAAAGATCGACAATTTTGCAGTATTCCTTACCGGCAGAAACGTATTGTCCAGATTGAACATTTAAATCACCAATTAGTGCGGAGAAAGGTGCAGTGATTTTTAATCGGGACAAATTCAGTTTTGCCCTTTCGTAAGAATTTAATGCAGAAGAAAAACCCGTTTTGCTGGCAACCACTTCTTCATGACGAACCCCGGTCAAAATTTGAGCGCTCTGGTAATTAAGCCGTTTACTGTTGTAGGTTGCTTCGTCAATTTCACCATTTTTATATTGTTGTTGAGCTTTTTCCCATTCAGTTTTTATTCGAGAAAATTTTTCAACAGCAGTCGAATCAATTAGTTGTCCCAACATTTTTCTATCAAGTTTTTTGATTTCATATTCTCCACGGGCTGTTAATAAATTATCTCTGACGTCAGCTAATTCTAATTGACATTCTTCGTCATTTAGTTTGATCAACAAATCTCCTTTATTGACGAATTGACCTTCATGAATTGGGAGTTCAGCTATTTCGCCGCCAATTTTTGAGCTGATTGATATTTGTCTGATAGGCTCTATTTGCCCGGATGCTGAAACACGAACGATAAGATCACCACGGTAAGCCGGCGCCGCTTCCACTAATACTGGGGAAACTTTTACTTTTTCGCTTTTCTCATCAGCACTTTTTTTGCTGGTCTCACTTTTATTTGATTTAAGTTTGGGAAAAATAACAGTAGCGATAATTAAAGCCAGGATAAAGAGGATAGCTACAAACAAAACAATATGAATGGATTTTTTTGACATTTTTATAGGTCCTGTTTTTGTCCAAAAATTCACAATGTTTAAAAAAAATGATTCTGGGAATTATTATCGAATTTAGATAGTTATAAAATAAAAACTATTTGTTTAAAATCAAGCAATATTTTAAAAATTATGAAAAAGAGATTAAGATAAAATATTTTTCCCTTGCATTTTAAAATCAATTTTATTATTTTGTTTTTAAGTGAGTTCTTTAAAATAAAATTAATACGGCGCCCAAATGGGGTTTATTGGAAAAGATAATTTCATAATATTATTTTTTCCTTTAAACAGGGAAAACGGTGAAAATCCGTTGCAGCCCCGCTACTGTAATTGGCTACGAAAGTTACGGCTGATTTTGATAATTCAGAAAGCCACTATCCCGACATTTTAATTTCAAACTTGTTTGAAATTAAAATGTCGGGACGGGAAGGCGTAACGATTAGGTTTGAAGCCATAAGCCAGGAGACCTGCCGTATTAAAAATATCCAATTCAATCTTCGCGGGTGAGGTTTGGAATATTCGACAGAATATTTGATGTTTTAATATATCCCAACTTTCAATGGTGAAGGTTGGGATTTTTTTTGTTTATTGATGAAAAAAAATTTTTTCAACAGATAGAAATGACCCAACTGATGAAAATAAAAAATATTATATTATTAATTTTAACAATCCTGCTATCTCTGATTTCTGCTCAAGCTTTTGCTCAATCAACGGTAAAAATTAAGGGTTATGTATTCAATGAAGCTGGCGAGCCATTGGAAGGAGCCAACGTAATCGTGGTGGGTACAGGATTCGGTGCGGCAGCTGACAGCAGGGGACAATTTAAAATTGAGAACCTTTTTGCTGGTAATTATATATTGCAAGCAAGTTACCTGGGCTATCGAACCGAGAAAAGAAAACAGGTAATTGTTAACAAAGATGCAATTACTACCGTGAATTTCAAACTCCGCCCAAAGGCGCTTTCTCTGCCCGAAGTTGTGATAGAGGCTGACCGTTATCAAACTTTGAATGGCGCATCTTTTACCACAATCTCCAGCGAGCAAATCAGGCGTAGTAACGCCCAATCGGTTGGTGAACTGTTGAAAAATATGGCTGGCGTTGAAATTATTGAACAGGCTGGAGGAGGCGGCAAAAAAAAAATATCTATCCGTGGGAGTTTTGCCAACCAGGTGCTGATTGTATTGGACGGAGTTGAAATCAATGACCCGCTTACTGGCGAATCGGATTTAAGTCAAATTCCTTTATCAGCGGTGGAAAATGTTAAGGTTTGGAAAGGCGGCGCCAGCAGTCGTTTTGGAAGCGGAGCATTGGGCGGTGTGGTTGAGATTAATTCTAAAAAAAATCCATTGGACGAAATTCGAATCAATGGTCAATCAGGGAGTTACGGTTCGTTTGGAATACAGGGGGGAATCTCTGCAAATTATAAAAAGATGAATTATTTTTTCAATTTTGAAAAATTGACCAGCAATGGGAATTATCCTTGCACGTATCAAAAATTAGATGGAACTGAAGTTAAGGATAAAAGATTGAACGCTGATTTCGCAGCAGAAAATTATTCCGGTAAAATTAATTTTGAGTTCGGCAAACATTTTCTTCAATTTCAGGCGAATTACTACCATTCCCCTCGCGGCTTGCCAGGATTGGTGTTTGCGCTCACGCCTTATGCCAGGGCTGTTACAGACCGCCAGATATTAATGGGTAAATATGGTTATCATTTTAATAACTGGGAAGGGCAACTTAATTTTTCACGCTACTTAAATGAAACTGAATACGAACATCTACCTCCTACAGATACGCCGTTAAAATATCGGTCAATGCCAAAATATCACACTCAATACAGGGTGCTGACCCATAGTGTGAATTTTGAATTGAAAAGAAAGCTGTTTGAAAAGCAGGTTGTTTTTCTAAATGGCAAAATAAAGAATAATCACTTTGATGATGAAAATTTGTTACAGCCGAATTTTTCTCTGATCCAACCTACAGAAAATCAGACAAACAGTTTCGGATTTCGAGGGGAATGGCAACTGCCAAAATTCAATGTTTTAACCAAATTTCGTCTCACAACGGTTTTGAGGTTTGATGAAATAAACATGGAAAATAAAAATATTAGCAGGAGAGACAGGGAGTTTAGCCCTCAAATCGGACTGTTTTTATCGCAGGGTGAAAATTGGTTTTTTAATTTAAGAGCCAATTGGGGGCAGTCTTTCCGTGCGCCGACTTTTGCTGATTTATTTTACCAGGATTTTCGCGTGTGCGGCAATCCAAATTTACTTTCTGAAAGAAGCACGGATTTTGAACTGGGCTGCCAGGCAGGATTGCCAATTTTGGGCTTTTTAGAAATAGGCGGCACCTATTTTCGAAATGACGTTACAAACCTGATAACCTGGGAATTAGGCTCATTTGCGAATTACCAGCCATTCAATACAGATGCGTTGTTAGAAGGTTGGGAAATCAACAGTTGCTGGAATGGTTTTAACGATAAAATTAAAATCAGTTTAAATCATCTTATTTTGGACGCACTGAATAAAAGCGGGAGTCGCACTACCCATAATAAGCGGCTGACTTATCGACCAGAGCATACTACTAAATTGAGTGTCAGCTTTGATTTTGAATATATTTTTCTCGAATATCAAAAGCGGTGGATGGGAGAACGCTTTGTGACCCCTTCCAATACAGTGAAAATGCCAGCTTATGCAGTTGACGATATTACATTTATTTTCAATTCTCATGTTAAAAAAGTAAAAGTCAATTTGAAATTTTCAGTTTTTAATTTATTTGATGAAAAATACATGATTGTTGAAAGAGCGCCTTTACCGGGGATAAATTGGAGGGTTGGGATTGATTTAGTTTATTGAGCTTGATAAAAAATTTAAACTCATTAATGATTCTGTTGATTTATTCAGTTTTTTAAAAGTTTAAATCTTAATTTATCGAAACATTTCAGGTTGCAACAATGGGACATTTTTGCATTTTAGTCATTTTAAAAAATTCATTTTAAATATTAATAA
>Ga0208771_1001095_pt1 | contig 14845 bp, 8 predicted proteins | sample AntAceMetag02UKX_FD_184775 | JGI IMG/M metagenome (GOLD analysis project Ga0208771, IMG submission 184775) | Saline lake microbial communities from Ace Lake, Antarctica - Antarctic Ace Lake Metagenome 02UKX (SPAdes) (version 2) | ecosystem: Environmental > Aquatic > Non-marine Saline and Alkaline...
ACACTAATATGGGTATAATTCTTTTTGTCCATAATGCAACAGTTTTATGCTTTTCCTTTCAAAGATAAAAAATCTAGATTTTTTATCTTTGAAAGGAAAACTGTCGCACTTACTAATTGAATTTTCGGTATTTTAGAAAAGTGAAATAAGTTAGCTTTGAGTTATTATTGCTTACTTATTAAAAATTGACTAAATATTTATTAAGATATTAAATATTTAAATTAGTTTTTAATAAATAATTTTTACTTTTGTAATCGAATATTTGGTGTTATTATTTTTATTCAATAAAATATAACATAATAGGGAATCAGGTGTAAATCCTGAACAGTTCCCGCTGCTGTAAGCTCTTTAAATGTTTTTGAAACCCTCTTGCCACTGTCACGAATTTTATTTTGGATGGGAAGGCGTTCAAAAAACGAGTAAGTCAGAAGACCTGCCAATTATTGTTTTAATTCAAAGCTTTCGGGTAAAAAGTCTGGATAAATTTTAATTTCAAGAAAAATTTATCAAAGTTATTTTACTTACGTTTTGGATACTGTTTATAACTAAATACAGTATAAATGCGTAATTTATTATTTATAATATTAATTGTATTAGGCAAACTTGTTTTTTGCCAGGAAATTATCACTGATTCGGTTTTTCAACTGAATGAAATCAATATCAATGCATCACGCATTAATGATTTTTCGGTTGGATTGAATGTTGAAAGAATTGACTCAATATTTTTAACAAATTCATCATCATCTTCGCTTGGAAATATTTTATCATCATTAACTTCACTTTTTATTAAAACATATGGACAAGGTAGTCTTGCGTCTATTTCTCTGAGAGGAACTTCAGCAGTTCAAACAGGTGTTTTTTGGAACGGGTTCAGAATAAATTCACCAAATACAGGAATGTCTGACTTATCGCTGATTCCTTCGTCTTTTTTTAGTAACATTGGAATACAGTATGGTGGAGCAAGTTCGTTGTATGGAAGTGGTTTGATAGGAGGAAGTGTTCATCTTAATAATCCGGCAGTTTTTGAAAAAAAAGCATCTTTTGGAATTAATTCATCCTACGGTAGTTTTGATAATATTTCTTTTGGTGGAGATGTTTTATTATCAAACGATAAGTGGTTTTCTTCAACTGCTTTTTTTGTTAATAATTCTGAAAATGATTTTAATTATAAATATGTAAATGAAACAAAAACTCAAACTAATGCAGTTTTAAAGCAATATAGTTTTATTCAAAATGTAAATCGAAAGATCTCAAAAGATCAGACAATAAAGGCTGGTATATGGTATCAATTTAGTAATCGTGAAATCCCCGGCACTATTACAAGCAAACCGGGAAATGCATATCAGATTGACAAATCATTAAGGACTTCCGTAAAATGGGAAAAAGTTAAATCAGATCAAAAACTAAATATTGGAGTAGCTTTTTTTAATGATTATCTTCATTATTCAGATGTTGATGAAATTCCTGAAACTGATATTGACTCAGAGTTTAATACAAAATCTTTAATTGTTGAAACTGAATGGAAAAAATATTTTGGAAAAGATTTTAAAATAAATACAGGATTAAATTTCACTACAGAAATTGCAGATATTGATGCTTATCATGAAATTAAAAACCAAAAACAAGGAGGAGTGTTTTTGTCAGCTTCAAAAATATTTACAAAAATAAAGTGGAACTTAAATATAAATATCAGGCAGGAATTTATTGAAGGATATAATGTACCACTTTCTCCTTCCATTGGTTTTGAAGGTAAAATATTAAGCTTTATTTCAGGAAAAATTAATATTTCGCAAAATTTCAGAGCTCCAACATTAAATGATAGATTTTGGCAACCCGGCGGAAACGAAAACCTTAAACCTGAAAAAAGCAGGAATGAGGAAGCAAGTTTAATATTCAAATTTCATGACAAAAAGAGTATTAAACACAAAACCGAAATGGCTTTTACAATTTATAATTCGATGGTTAACAACTGGATATTATGGAAGCCAATTGCCGGTTCTGCTTTGTGGACTCCCCAGAATATTCAGATAGTCTGGTCACGTGGATTTGAAGTCAAAGGAAAAAGTAAAATTGATTTCAAAAGATTTAAAATAAATTTTTTAGGAACCTATACTTTTTCTAAGTCTACTTTTCAGGAACAAATTAATGGCACTGATAATTCATTTGAGAAACAGCTTATATATACTCCCGTGCATAATTTTTCATCAAACCTGAGTATAATTATAAAATCATGGTTTTTATTGTATAATCAAAATTATACAGGAAAACGATTCGTGTCATCTGATAACGAAAATTTTCTTCCGGGATTTTCTGTTGGTCAAATCTCATTTGGGAAAACATTTAATCTCAATAATAATACAATTAAGATTAATTTTAAAATAAATAATGTATGGAATACTGAATACCAGATTATTCAATACAGACCTATGCCGGGAAGATCATTTTTATTAAATATTAATTATAAATTTAAAAAATAGTATGAAAAGTTTTAAATTCATCAAATTATTTGCCCTTGCAGGAATTTTGTTGTTTACCTTTAGTTGTAAAAAACCAAATGAAGATGCACCAGTTATCGAACTACAAGACAACAGAGTATTTGTAATAAATGAAGGTCCTTTTCAGTCTGGAACCGGAAGCTTAAGTATTATTTACAGAGATAGTTTAACTGTACAAAATAATGTATTTGAAAAAATAAATAATCGTCCTCTCGGTAATCTTGTGCAGTCTATGGAAGTGTTTGAAGATAAAGCGTACATTGTTGTTAATAATGCAAATAGGATTGAAGTTGCCGATGCAGAAAGTTTGTTGTCACTTGGCGCGATTGAGAATTTGAATATGCCAAGATATTTTTTGGGAATTTCTACCGAAAAAGCGTATGTAAGCTGTATGGATAATACTGTTGCAGTAGTTAATCTTAACAACAATACTATTACTAAAAACATTGCATGTGGAACAGGACCGGAAAGAATGTTATTAGTTGAAAATAAAACTTTTGTTCTTAATTTGGGAGCTTATTCTGTTGACAGCACAATTTCGGTTATTAATACTGGGGTAGATACAGTGTCTGCAACAATTGTACTTGCTGCAAAACCTAACGGAATATGTAATGATAAAAACGGAAATTTATGGATTATATGCTCCGGTAACGGTTGGAATGGCTGGCCACAGGCAAGTGATTCAAAAGGACATCTATTTTGCATTAATCCAAACGATTATTCTATAATTAAAGATATTGAATTTCCTACAAATACAGAACATCCTGAAAAACTTGTAATTAATAAATCCAAAGATGTTTTATTTTATGTAATGACGGACGGAATTTATGAATTTGAAATTTCTTCAACAGAGCTAAATACTAGTCCTTTTATTGCTTGCAATACAATGTTATATGGATTAGGGTTTGATGCTAAAATCGAATATATTTATGGAACTGATGCAAAAGACTTTGTTCAAAATGGATGGGTTTATCGTTATAATTCCACTGATGGAGCTTTAGTAGATTCTTTTAATATTGGCATTGCTCCAAATGGTTTTTATTTTAATTAGTGAAAATATGATTAATAAGCTGAGATCGATTTAATAAAAATCAGCTTAATTAGCTATTTTAATCAAAAGAATTCCTCGATCCCGATATTTATCGGGATGCCTCGGGATTCCTATTTTTCTCCTCTGAATTCAGGGGAGATATTCGACCTTTGTTGGACAGATGGGTAAATAAATTATACCATAACTATTCTGGTTCCACCGTCGTCAATACCAAGTTTGGTAGTTTGAGTAATAATAGTGTCTTTTCCTGTATTCTCAACAAAGTGAATAGCTGCTCTTATTTTTGGAGCCATGCTTCCTTCTGCAAACTGACCATCATCAAGATATTGTTTTGCTTCAGCAATTGTCATTCTATCGATAGCTTTTTCGTTAGGTGAATTATAATTAATACAAACTTTCGGAACATCAGTTAATATAAAAAGTTTGTCGGCATTAATTTGTATTGCAAGTAATGCACTTGCAAGGTCTTTATCAATAACAGCGTCAATACCTTGAAGTTTATTTTCTTTAACAAAAAATGCAGGAATTCCACCACCACCAACTGAAATTACAATATGTCCTTCTCTTGCAATTTTTTCAATTGATTTTTTATTACTGATTACAAGCGGTTTTGGTGAAGCAACAACTTTTCTCCAACCTCTGCCGCGAGGGTCTTCAATAAATATTGATCCGTTTTCTTTTGAAATAATTTCAGATTCCTCTTTTGTGTAATAAGGGCCGATTGGTTTAGTAGGATTTTTAAAAGCAGGGTCATCTTTATTTACAAGAACCTGAGTAATAATGGTAATAATATCACGATCCATGTCATGAGCTTGCAAAACATTTCGCAACTGTTGTTCAATAATATAACCAATAAATCCTTGAGAATAAGCAACACAAATATCAAGTGGCATTTCCGGTAAACCGTGAACTTTTTTCCCTGCTGCGTTTGCAAGCATAATATTTCCTACCTGAGGACCATTACCATGAGTAATGACAATGTTATAACCATGCTTAAGTAGTTTTATAAGTTTTTCGCTAGTTTGAAAAGCATTGTTTTCCTGTTCGTCTATTGTTCCTTTCTGATCTGATCTTAATAATGCATTACCGCCTAATGCAACAACTGCTAACTTTTTCATTCAATATTCATTTAAAATTTTTACAAAAATAAATAATAATTAACTCATCGACTGGATTATTTTTATCCTATTTTAAATAATATTTTTTGTATTTTCGAACTTTAATAATTTTATATGCCAAAATTAATATCAAACAATTTTTTAAATAAACAAACCATAAGTATATTATTAGGTCTTGTTATTTTTTTTCTAATAATAATTTTTGGTGAATTAGATGCTGAAAATCCACTCGTAACATACGCATTTGCTGTAGCTGCATTAATGGCTTTTTGGTGGATTACCGAGGCTATACCACTGGCAATTACTTCTTTGCTCCCCATTGTTTTATTTCCTCTATTGGGAGTAATGGATGGAAAAGATGTTTCATCTGCTTACTTTAATCATGTAATATTCTTATTTATTGGGGGATTTATTGTCGCACTGGCAATGCAAAAATGGAATCTTCACAAAAGAATTGCATTAAAAATATTATTATTCACCGGAGTGAGCCCGGGTAGAATTTTACTTGGTTTTATGCTTGCTACTTCTTTTTTGTCAATGTGGATTTCAAACACAGCAACTACAATGATGATGGTGCCCATATTAATTTCAATTATTGGCAAACTTGAAGAAACAATAGGGAAAAAAGAAATTTCGAAATATTCAATCGGATTATTACTTGGTGTTGCTTACAGTGCATCTATCGGTGGTATTGCAACATTAGTTGGTACACCACCAAATTTATCTTTTTCTAGAATATTTCAAATAATGTTTCCTGAAGCACCCGAAATTTCTTTTGCAAACTGGTTTTTCTTTGCATTACCGGTGAGCGTAATATTTTTTGTTATAGTTTGGGTTTTCCTTTATTATCGTTTTAATCCTGGAAAAGAAAAGTGGAAAGCTGTTTCTTCAGATTCTATAAAAAATCAATACGAAGAACTTGGAAAAATTACTTATGAAGAAAAAATTATTTTTATTGACTTTATTGCCCTTGCTGTATTATGGTTAACAAGGTCTAATATTGTAATTGGAAATTTTACCTTGCCGGGATGGTCAAATCTATTTGCTGATGCCTCATATTTAAATGATGGTACAGTTGCTATTGCAATGTCGATTTTACTTTTTCTTATACCTTCAAAAACAAATAAAGGAAAAAGTTTAATGGATTGGAAAACTACTGCCAAGTTACCATGGCATATTGTTTTACTTTTTGGAGGAGGTTTTGCTCTAGCAACTGGATTTAAAGAATCAGGGCTATCACTTTGGTTTGGCGAACAATTGAGTTGGATTGTTAATTTGCATCCAATACTTATAATTGCAATTATTGCTTTTATGATGACATTTGTAACAGAGTTGACTTCAAACACCGCAACAACCGAAATGCTTTTACCTGTTCTTGCAGGTTTATCAATTTCTACTCAAATAAATCCATTGTTATTTATGCTGCCTGCAACTTTATCGGGGTCAATGGCATTTATGCTTCCTGTTGCAACACCTCCAAATGCAATAATTTTTGGTACTAACAGAATTCGTATAATTGATATGGCTCGAACAGGTTTGTTGTTAAATTTGATTGGCGTAATAATAATAACTCTGGCAACTTATTTTATAGGATCTTATATTTTTGATATTGATGTAAATGTTTTCCCTGATTGGGCAGCTTCAGGTCAGTAGTAGGTAGTTTGCAGCTAGCTACTGAATGTTTATTTCTGATTACTATTGTTGATTGAATGTAATCAGTTATTGGTATTCGGTTATTAGTTTCTGTTAAATTTTACATTATTGGGACCCTTGTTACAAAAAATCACCAGTAGTGTATTAAAGCTAACAAGTATTGACAACTAATAAATGTCAAAGAAAATAGTATAAAAGAAAATGAAAAGACAAACGAAGGCATACGTTTTTGCTCTCATAGCAATTCTATTTTGGTCAACGATGAGTTCGGCTTTTAAGATTACATTGCGTTATATTGACTTTCCATTTATGTTGCTGATTGCATCCTTTTCATCTGTTTTAGTATTTTTTTTAATATTGCTTTTTCAAGGAAAAATCATATTGTTAAGAAAGTTAAAATTCAAGAATGTCTTACATTCGGCATTTATTGGATTTCTAAATCCGTTTTTATATTATTTCGTGTTATTTAAAGCTTACACATTATTAATGGCTCAGGAAGCCGGTACTCTAAATTATGTCTGGCCGATTGTTTTAGTTTTACTTTCAATTCCTATTCTAAAGCAAAAAATTGGTTTAAAAAGTATTATTGCAATTTTCGTAAGTTTCTTCGGGATAATTATTATTTCAACCCAGGGAAGATTATTTTCGCTTGAATTCACAAATATTTATGGAGTACTTCTAGCTCTTGGTAGTGCTTTGTTTTGGGCTTTGTTCTGGCTCTTAAATTTAAAAGATAAACGCGAAGAAGTTTCAAAGCTTTTTTTAAATTTTGCCTTTGGATTTATATATATTTTAATAACAACATTTTTCGTTTCTGATTTCTCTATGCCTGAAACAAAAGGAATTATTGGCTCGGTTTATATTGGAATTTTTGAGATGGGAATAACATATATTCTCTGGCTAAATGCTTTAAAATATTCAACAAATACAGCGAAAGTAAGCAATCTGGTTTTCCTGTCTCCATTTATTGCTCTGATTATTATAAGATTAACAGTAGGAGAGGAGATTCTTTTTTCCACTTTTGTGGGATTAATTTTTATTGTAAGCGGAATTATTTTGCAGAGATATTTTGTATCATCCGTGAAGTAAAAAATAAAAAGTTTATAAAATACAGAAAGCTTGCTTAGAACTTATTACTTTGGTGCTGCATTGTACAAAAAAGGAGGTTCATTTATACATTTAAACATCTTCCATTAAAATAACACTAGAGCCATTACTTATAACTATAATATCAAGACTTCCGATAAAAATCCTACTTTTGTTTTGTGAAAAAGAAAAAGGTAGCATTTAAAACATTTGGGTGTAAACTTAATTTTTCTGAAACATCAACTATTTCAAAGAAATTTCCATCTCCTGTTTTCGTCACTTTTCTGAAAAAACACAAATTTTACTCTGTATACCCTATAAACATTAATGTATGTTTTTTATTTGGGTGACCCGTTGTATATTTGCTAAGTGTTTATCCGTAGGAAAAAGAATAAATCAGGAAGTATTAGTATTTATCTTCTTAAAAAAGAAGGGCGAAAACAATTATTGATAAAATCATTTGGTTCGGGAAAAACAGAACAAGAGATTTTGCGATTAGAAGATGAAGCTCATAAAGAGATTGAGAATATAAGTAGGCAAACCCAACTTGATTTCGATTACAAACAAGACCATCAATACTTATCCTTCTTAAAAAGCAATATTAATCATATACGACCTATAGGTGCAGAATTAATTTTAAATAGGATTTTTGATGATATTGGGTTTAATCAAATTTCAGATACTCTATTTAGACATTTAATCATATCAAGAGTTATTTGCCCTAGCAGCAAATTAAAAACGATAGATTATCTTTCTCGTCATCATCACATATATTATGATGTTTCAAAAGTTTATCGTTATATGGATAAGCTAAACGATTCACATAAAGAGTTATTGCAAAAAATAAGTTACGAGCATACTCTTGGGCTTTTCAATGGTAATTTATCAGTAGTTTTTTATGATGTAACAACTCTATATTTTGAGGCTTCAAAAGAAGATGATTTAAGAAAGATAGGATATAGTAAAGATGGCAAATCTCATAATCCACAAATAGTTTTAGGTTTGTTAGTTTCAAAAGGAGGCTACCCTTTAGCATTTGAAATGCACCAAGGGAACAAATATGAAGGACATACATTTATTCCTATTTTGGATAAATTTAAATCAACATTTGAATTGGATAATTTAATTGTAATTGCTGATTCTGGTTTAATGTCAAACTCAAATATTGAACAATTAAAAGAGAAGAATTACAATTTTATTATTGGTGCACGAATAAAGAATGAATCATTAGAAATAAAAAAGAATATCTTATCTTATAACTGGGGAATCAAGATAAAAGTCAAAGAAATTGATTTAGATCAACAAACACGATTAATAGTTAGTTACTCCGAGAAAAGAGCTAAAAAAGATGCTAACAATAGAGAGAAAGGTATTGAACGATTAAAGCTCAAAATTAAATCGGGCAAATTATCCAAGGCAAATATAAATAACCGAGGATATAATAAATTTCTTAAAATAGAAGGACAAGCATTGGTAAAGCTAGATTTGTCTAAAAAAGATGAAGATAAGAAATGGGATGGGCTTAAAGGGTATGTGACTAACACAGATTTATCTACTTCAGAAATAATTGAAAACTATAGGGAATTATGGCAAATTGAAAAAGCTTTTAGAATGTCTAAAACTGATCTTAAAGTAAGACCAATATATCATCGTAATTCTAAGAGAATAGAATCACACTTAATAATATCATTTTGTAGTTACAAAGTCTACAAAGAGCTTGAACGTTTACTGAAAATCAAGAATATAGATTATAGTCCTGAGAAAGCTATAGACATACTCAAATCAATATATGCAATGCAAACAATATTACCTGTTTCAAAAAAGAATGTTGAAATTATTATGGCTAAAAATTTTGAACAAAAAGAAATTCTTGATGCTTTTGATATAAAATATTAGTTTGGGTGACCCAAATGACGAAAACAGGAAGATAGCATAACAACCGGTATAATTTTCAAATTTTCATCTTTTTTGATAATTTTAAGCACTTCAATGCCATCTAATCGTGGCATTTTAATATCCAACAGTATCACTGTAGGATTTAACTTTTTTCGCATTTTGTATTTGCCTTCATAATGCAAATATTCTAAGGCTTCTACTCCATCATTCACTATGGTTACCCTATTGGCAAGTTTGTTATCAGACAAAGCCAAGAGTGTTAGTTCAGCATCTCTGGGATCATCCTCAACGAGTAAAATTGGTTTTAAATCTTTCATTGTTTTTTCTCCTGCTTTTTTGGTAATGTGAAATAAAATGTTGCTCCTTTATCTTTTTCTGCTTTTGCCCATACACGTCCTCCATGACGGAGAAAAATTCGCTGTACATTGGCAAGTCCTATACCTGTACCTTCAAACTCTGTTTTTGAATGAAGCCGCTGAAATACACCAAACAATTTATTTGCATACTTCATATCAAATCCAACTCCGTTATCACGCACGAAAAATACAAATTCTTTTTCATTTTCTTTATATCCGACTTCAATAACAGCTTTATCTTTTTTTTCGGTAAACTTTACTGCATTGCTTAAAAGATTGACCCAGACCTGTTTAATCAAATGCTTATCGCAATATACATGAGGTAAATTTCCGATAATCCATTTTATCTTTCGTTCATTGCCCATGTTAATTATTTTAATTTCATTCTCAAGTATCGTGTTCATGTTAAGAAATGATTTCCTCATATCCTGTTTACCGGTTCTTGAAAACGATAATAGGTCGTCAATTAAAATTCCCATATGTTTTGCAGAATTTGTAATAGTGTTCAGATAACTTATCCCTTTTTCCGGAATAGAATCAGAAAAATTATTGGTAAGTACCTCAATGAATCCATTGATATGCCTCAAAGGTGCACGCAAATCGTGTGAAACTGAGTAGCTGAATGCCTCCAGCTCCTTATTAGCAGATTCGAGTTGATGAGTGCGTTCTGCAATGCGTTGTTCGAGTCCCTCATTCAGTTTTTTTATTTCTTCTTCGTCTTGCTTGCGTTCTGTGATGTCATGGTAATTAAGCAGTACACCATTGATCGTAGGCTCGTTGATACGGTTAACGGCAGTAAGTTCTATCCATTTATAATTACCATCTTTACATTTGAATCTGTATTCAACTAAGGAGGCTGTTTCTTTTTTAAGTAATTTACTGAATTCTTTCTGAATCCCTTCAACATCTTCCGGATGTATCTTGTCCCAGTCGTTTTTACCGATTAAGTCCTCCGGCTTCCATCCAAACCATTTCTCAATATTTGGGCTTTGATATTTTGTTATGCCATCAGCCCCAACAATGGCAATAACATCACCGATATTTTCTATCATTGCGGAGTGTCTTGCATTAGTATTCCGTAGCGTATTTTCTGCCTGCTTTCTTTCTGTTATATCAGTTTGTGTACCCCATAAATGTATCAAATAACCGTCTTCAACATGTCCTATTATATTATTCGTAATCCAAAGCTCATTTCCATCTTTGTCAACTTCTTTAGACTCCGCATCAGTAATGCGGTAATTTGCTTCAATCCAAGATCTAAGGAATTCTAAATTCTCCGGATTATCTGTGCCCCCATGAAATTCGGCAAGGTTCATTCCATTTAGTTCGTTTGCTTTGTCGAAACCATACATTTTTGCCAGAGAATCGTTTGCTTCAATTATATAACCTTCGTAAATATTCTTGATTTGTTCTTCAACGGGCATATCAACCGATATTGGTTCTTTCAATTGGAAAAGGTAAATTCCCTCGGAAGCCTGTTCTACATACCTGAGAAATTTCTCATCGCTAAGACGCAGGTTGTTTTCGGTCTTTTTGCGGTCGGTGATATCCTGAAACACACAATAAGTTTGTTTGAAACTTCCATCGGGGTGATAAGCAATACTTCCTTCAAATGAAATATCTAAATAATGACCATCCTTATGTCTAATTTTAAACTGAACATTATGAACATATCCACGTTTTTTGAAAGCCGGAAAGTTTTTTTGAAAATGCTCTTGGTAATCAGGATGCAGAAAATCCTGATAAAATTTACCAATAACTTCATCTCTTTTATAGCCCAGAGTTCTTATCCAAGTAGGATTTACATCTATAAAGCTTCCGTCTTTGTCAAGAGATTGATAAGAGAGCGGAGCATTATCATAAAGTGCTTTAAATTTTTCTTCACTCTCTCGCAAATCTTCCTCAGCCTGTTTGCGCTCCTTTATGTCTCGAATAACAACATGAATTATCGGTTTGTTACCAATTGAATATTTGTAGGAATTTGCTTTAGCCATAAAAACAGAACCGTCTTTCTTCCTGAACTCTGTATCAAGAGTTAGTGTCTCATTTTCCTTTATTGCAGTCAAGACGTTGGTATATTGATTAGGTTCAGACTTGGAATGTAATTCAAACATTTTGGTTTTGAGCAATTCTTTTTTTGAATAGCCAAACTCTTGAATAGCCTTATTATTGGCATCCAGGATATTCATATTCAAATCATGGATAATAATTAAATCTAGTGAAAATTGAAACATTTCATAGTGTTTTTCTTCTTTCTCCAGAAGTTGTTTATAATCTGAATTAACATCTTCAGTTTGTCTTAACAAATCAGGATTGTAAGTTTTTTTAGTTTCTTTTTTCATTGTTTTTATTATTTATTCTAAAAAAAGAATTCCGTTAAATATAATATTCAGCAAAACGTATTTCTTCAGTATGGGTTAAAGCATGCAACATGGCTACGTAATTTTTGTGCTGTGCCTGCTACAAAAATTATAGAGCATGTTTATAGTGTGTGTCCGGCATGAGCTTTAGCACACCTATCCGAAATGGTCAAAATAACAATCAAAGTTACAAATATTTATTCAGAAACTATAAGAGTGGGTAAAATTTTTTCCACATAGGGTACAAGTCTCTTAAACGCAGGAATAGTGATTTGAAGTATCTATGCAGACAAGCCTTGAATAAGACAAATACAAGGATGAGAAGTTGGGTATTCCCAAAGGTCAGTTTTATGCTTGGTCATGTTCCGGAATTGATGGTTGGATAATAGCCAATTACGAAGCACTCACGAACGAATAATGAATAATGATTTGTCAAGAGCACTAAAAATAAATCAAAAATCGTTAATCCAAATCATACTGAAATAAGAAATTTGGCTCTATGATGAATAGATTGGTGTTTATTAATGGATAATAAAATAAGAACACTCAATAAGCAACATTAAATAATCAATAAAAAAGTATTGAAAGATTGAATATTGAATATCGATTAACGAATAATGATTTGTCAAGAGCACAAAAAAATTATCAATAAAAAAGTATTGAAACTGCAAAGTCAAATATGCAGAAATAATAAAAATCCATCCTTACAAACTTGTTTCACATTGTACAGACTTCCTTTAGTCGTTGAATGTTGAATGTTGAGTGTTGAATATTTAACCTACCAACTAAATAAGAACACTCAATAAGCAACATTGAATAATCAATAAAAAAGTATTGAAAAAATTGAATATCGAATATCGATTAACGAATGATGAATAATGATTTGTCAAGAGCACTAAAAATAAATCAAAAATCGTTAATCCAAATCATACTGAAATAAGTAATTTGGCTCTATGATGAATAGATTGGTGTTTATTATTGGATAATAAAATAAGAACACTCAATAAGCAACATTGAATAATCAATAAAAAAATATTGAAAAAATTGAATATCGAATATCGATTAACGAATGATGAATAATGATTTGTCAAGAGCACTAAAAATAAATCAAAAATTTTTAATTTTCTTCAAATTTTAATTTTGTTTTGTTAAATCAGTACTAATTGAATTTTACTACCACCGAGTTTTATGGTTCTTTTATAAATTGTAAACATGTATTAAGCCATTGAATTATCATTTTGGTTGTTGTGAATATTCTTTCTAATGGCTCTTTAATTAGTATATTTATTTTAGATTTTATTCTATAAATCAACCTCCATTAAGGGCTTTAACCAGTTTTATTAAACTAATAAACTTTTCTCAATTTTTGCTAAAAGCAACTCCTTTTTTATGGGTTTAGAAATATAATCATTACATCCTGACTGCAAGGCTTTTTCTTCATCACCTAGGAGAGCATAAGCCGTTTGAGCAATATTGTATAATTCAGGCCTGAATTTTTTAATCTGTTTTGTTGCGTCATAACCATTTAATTCAGGCATATTGACATCCATTAAAACCAAATTAATATCTGTATTATTTTTCAGATAACTAACTGTTTCTTTTCCATTGGTAGTTCTAACAATCTTATTCACAACTCTATCTAAGATGGCTTTAAAATATTCAAAACTGGAATCGTCATCTTCTGCTATTAAAAGGTTAATTTGCTTATCAAACACTTTTCTTAAGTCCTGGTTATCCTTTTCAGGAACAGTTTTTTTCTGTTTTTCAACCCATGGTAATGTAAAATAGAAGGTTGAACCTTTTCCGAACTCTGATTGGACTCCAATATTGCCATTCAACATCTTAACAAAAGCTTTTATAATTGAAAGCCCTATACCCGAACCCTGTCGGGCATGGGCATCGGTAATATCGGCTTGTTCGAATCTATTGAAAATTGATTCAATGCGATCTTCAGGAATCCCAATTCCGGTATCTTTAATTTTAAATTCAAACATTGAGTCCTTTTCTCGGCAGTAAATCTTAATGCTTCCTTTATCCGTGTATTTAATGGCATTTTTTATCAGGTTGGAAAGTATGGAATTAAGCTTTACCTTATCTGTAAGAATAAGAACATCTTGTTTAGGCAAGTCATTTATAAGCTTCAATTCTATTCCTTTAGCACTTGCTTCTCCATTGAAGAAATCATAATTAGTTTCAATTTCTTCATTGATATTAACTTCAGTTTGTACTATTTCTACCTGCCCGGAATCGATTTTTGAAATATCAATGATGTCGTTCACCGTATTCAGCATACGATCGCCACTTTTCTTAATTATTTCAATAAATCTATGTTGCTCCTCTCCGCTTAAATTTGGTTCTTTTAATAATTCTGTAAACCCAAGGATTCCATTCATAGGAGTTCGTATTTCATGACTCATATTGGCCAGGAAGGCTGATTTTAGACGATCACTTTCCTCCGCCTTAAATTTTGCAACGATCATTTTTTCTTCGAAGATTTTTCTCTCAATAGAGATCCCTATTTGATCTGAAACCACTTTAAGTACCATTAAATCATCCATGTTAAATGCATTTGCATCTTCATAGCTTTGCACAACGATGGCTCCCATTACTCTTCCCTTGATACTAAAAGGTACTCCAAGCCATATTTGAGGATCCGTACCAAATTTTAATGTTTCACCGGCTTCTCTAAGTTCTTTAAATGTATTTTTTTTGGCCAAAAGTGGTTTGCCTGTCTTTAACAAGTAATGAGTTAAAGTTCCGGTTTCAGGAAATCCTTGAAAAACATCTTCTTCATCCTTATGCAAAAGCATGTTTAGTTTATTTTTTTCCT
>Ga0208771_1001102_pt1 | contig 14787 bp, 36 predicted proteins | sample AntAceMetag02UKX_FD_184775 | JGI IMG/M metagenome (GOLD analysis project Ga0208771, IMG submission 184775) | Saline lake microbial communities from Ace Lake, Antarctica - Antarctic Ace Lake Metagenome 02UKX (SPAdes) (version 2) | ecosystem: Environmental > Aquatic > Non-marine Saline and...
GTAACGTCTTTCTCTACTCCGATTCCCTCAAGCTCTCTGTAGTTTCTAAGGAAATACCAAGGGATGTATGCATTGGCGATAATCGAACGACCTTCTGGGTTTGCGTTATCTTCTTCCGTTCTGAATAATAGACATTTTTCTATTGGAAGGAAGATTCTTTTCTGTGAGTCTGGGTCTTCTTGCCAAGCACCCTTGACTCCACCACTCTTATCGAAAACCCACTCTGTTATCGTGCATTGAGATCTAACGGCTAGCTTTCTAATGCCAATTCGTCCGTCATTGTATGCAGATGGATATTTTGCATCACGCCCAAGTCTTTGCTTGTAACAAATCTCTCTTAAATCAAATCCAAACTCATACATTGAACAGATGGACGAAATTGTTGACGGCCAAGAACTGCTCATATCGTTCAACACTCCATCAACGAACTCAACGGCTTTGTCGCTAGTTTTTGATTCGTCCATTGGGTGTGGTCGGGTCTCCCAGTTTGCAGCCTTGGTTAGCTGTTTAATAATAAACAAAACAGCTCCAATTGTAGAATCTGTCATTGCCATTCTACGTAATGTCTTACGCCCCATCTCACCGCGCAAATCAGCAATATATTCTTCCGAGATAGTGCCTCCAAAGCGTTTAAGTCCTGAGACACCGTATTCATTAAAAATCCTTTTAGGTCTTGGCATAGTTCGTAATCTTAACCTCCAGAAATGCTTTTGTCAAGTTTATTCCTTATTTTAACACAAAATGATACAAATGTCAAGGAGAAATCAAGATTACTCCAATTAGCAGATTTCTATATCAAAACGACATTAGGCTAGTTCTGTGACGGAATTCGGCTAATTCTGTTACGGAACCCTAAACTTTTTTGGAAACTTTTGAAAAGGCAAATCCTCTTAATAGAGATTTTTTGGTGCTTTAGCAGATTTCTCTATTAAAACCTCAGTAAGTAGTTCTGTGACGGAATTCGGCTAATTCTGTGACGGAATGAGCATAAGATAGATACTTGATTAATTTCTTTGTGTTTGATTAATATATCTAGTTCAAAGTATAGCTGTTAAATTAAATATGTTAGTTACCTAAAAACCTATCAGTTGCCCAATATGGGTTACCGGGTATTTAGGATCTAGTAATTATTTTAGTTACCTGGTATATAAACGCTAATTACGGTCTTAGTATATATAGGGGTCTTTATGATCTATGACATGTATGTTATATAACGACTGTCGTTGTAGGCTTAGAACTCAAAAATAGTTTCTGCACAAACCCCTTGACTTTTGGTTATCGTTGGTGTATAATTAGAAAAACGTGGAGGAGATAGAGATGGGAGAAAAATATTCACAAAGATATTACATGGGTAAATCGGACGAAGAGCTTGATGTCCTAGTTGCAGAGGCAGCGGGGTTTAAGCTATCAAGCTTTCAGGGAGAGGGAGGATGGCTAGATTCAGAGGGAGCGCTTGTTCAACTTGAATCTGAGTTCCATCCAACATCAAAAACAAACTTCGCACTTGAGTTGTTTAGAGAGATTGCTGCTGACGGCAACGGTCTTGCCCTAAACACGGCAGACGCTCTAACTAAGAAAGATATGTTGCTGTTTGGTGGATTCGACAAGAATGCAGAAACTACACTTCCGCTAATCTCATTTGAGATTAAAGACATTGGAGATTTTGGATCTTTTAGAAAAACGCTACTTCGTGGGATCTCTATTTTTTACATAATGTATAAGAATTCTAGGATTTCTGATGAATAACATTGAAAACGCAGATATTGTAGGATTAATCACGAATCAAGTGGCTGAGTTTATAGACTATCAGTACATTTCTGAGTGCCTGTCAATGTCTCCTACAGACAGATATAGACATATGGAAGCAAGCGCGGCAAACATGCTTCTAAACGTTGTAAAATACACATACGAGTCAATAACTGAAGACGAGTTTGGCATTGATGAGGTTCTTCCAGAAATCGCTGCAAAGATTCTGTTCAGAGATGGATCATATGACTCAATAGAGTTCATAAGAGTCTTGATGAGTGGGTATGAAAAGCAGCTAGAAAGATACAAGGAAATAAGAACTGGCGAGATCACAAAAGAGATGAGGCTTAGTGCTGATATTGAGAGAATGACAAAACCAGAGCTAAGGATTGCAATTGCAAAGGCTCATGGGATTAAAGTTGTTCATGAAACGTTCCCATGCCAGATGGTTGACGGCGAGATGTTCGCAATTGAAGGTCCTTTAAGCCATGATTATTGCATAGAAGATTATGACCATTTCTTGTGGCCGGTGACGTCTGTTAGCGGCGACGTGAGCAAGCAAGACTTTGAACCACTGCTTGATTACCCAGGAGATATCATGAAGGCGCTTTATCTATCCTCTGACTTGAAGACAGACGGCTTTGTGATGAAGACACAGCAATCAATCACCGATGAATCTTACAGATGTACGTTTAGGCGCAATACTCCTTACGAAACTAACCTTTCTGCGAGTTCGGCATCTTTACCAGAAGCTATTTGCATGGCATATCTCAAAGTATTCTTATTCGAGATTAATCCTGATGCAAGAGAGAAGGTATTCCCAAATGATGAATAAAGCAGAAACAGCAGCAATTCTTTGGAAAAGATTTCTTAGATACGAGCAATTGCTTATAGCAGAACATGGCCTTGAAAAGTATTTGGAAAGCGTCGTTTTCGTCATAGATAAATTCCCAAAGGAAAACTGCAAGAGATGTTATGGAAGAGGGTATGTAGGTTGGGATGTTAAAACGGGTAGATGTTCACCATGCGGCTGTCTTGAAGGATTCGCCCTAAAGGGAAAAGTCGATGTAGAGGACGGAGAAAAGCTTATGGACTTCAAGGGGAAGCTTTATGTTGCTGAAGTAGAAAAAGAGGAAGTCAAGGATGCCGAGATATAGGTTCAAATGCGATGATTGTGGAGAAGAGTTCATTGAGACTTGCCCTTTCGTTCTTCTAGAGATTCTCGTGCCTCATTGTGAATCATGCGGGTCTGAAAACGCAACAAGAATGGTTTCTCAAGGAATTAGCACTCACTACAATGGCGATGGATACACAAAAGCAGCTAAGAAAACTAAAACAAAAGATACGGTAAAAATTAAGGAGGAGAAAGCTTCTGATGGAAAAGATTAAAGTTGGAGATACGCTTTCGCTTGAAGTTGTAAATCATAAATCATTTCCCGGTGCAATAAATATCACTTCTGAAGGAAGAGAGGTTGAAGGTCCTTTTTCAGTCATAATTAAGATGGACGCATCTGGGCATCCAGAGATTAATCTATTTAGCTATATCAGGGATGAAGAAGGAAGGGTTATTGTTGAAGCAGCAGCAGAGGATCAGCCAGAAGGTGTTGAACTCGCGGTAAAGATTGTTAATAGAAAGTTTCTATTCTCAGGAAAACTAGAACTAAAGGTGGATGAGGAACTATGAAAACATATAAAGAAAAGAACCGTGTAGTCTCTTTTACCTCCTCGACAGCACAAGGCCTATCGGTGGTAATAAACGAATGGTTTTTGAATAACCTTGATGAGGCAGACGGCGATGTTAAATACTTTAAAGGATTAGACTTCTATTACAATAATGGGAGCAAAACTCACTGCGCTGTTTTACACTGGATAGAAGACGTTGAAATTGAGGATGATGAGAATGAAGAAACATCTGATTAACATTTGTAATTTTCTAAAAAGATTTTTCGGCAAAAAGGAGGAGACAATGCCTAATCCAATTCCAACGCCAAATCCACTGCCAGACCCAGGTATATATTTATCGGCAAAACAAGTAAGAGAAGAATTAACCAAACAATTAGCTGGTAAATTATCGGGTTCAGCGAAGATCTATCTACCAGACGAAAATTATTATCTACCTTCGTTAGATTATACTAAAAAAGTTCTGCTTGAAAGCACAACCGATAAAAGAAAGTATATAGCCGAAATTCAAGATTGCGATGATTTCGCAGTGCTTGTTAAGGCTGATTTTATAACTGATGCTTATAGAAACGGAACAAGAAGAGCGCCTCATGCTATGGGAATATGCTGGGGGCTATTACCAGGGCCTCACGCCCTAAACTGGGTTCTTAACGCCGATATGGTTGTTAGGCTTGTGGAGCCGCAAACGGATTCTGTCTTTACTCCAAGAGACACTGATAAAGGAATTTGGTTGCTTTTCGCATAAAATAAATGAAAGGACAAGATGAACGATGAGAGGATTTTAGAATTAGCAAGAACTGCAAAAACATGCCAGCTAAACGTAGAGGCAGATCCAATAGATGTAACAACATTTCCAAGATTTAGGAAGATTCCAGACTATAACTGGAGCCATACGTGTTCTTGTGGAAACAAGATTAGATGGGTCTCTGATGAATCTGGTTTTAGCGGACTTTATGGCACAATACTGTATGACCGTGAAGACAGAGGAGACTTCTATGAAGACTGTGTATGGGAAGGGTATATGTGTTCAAGCTGTAGAGAGATGATATACCCAAAGTATGAATACATATCATTGAACGATAGCACCTTCAGAGAGTTTGTTATAGGCGCTAAACGATACACGTTTAATGGCGAGGATATTTCTAGTGAGTTGTTTGACAAAGCTTATGGAATAGTAATGGATAGAAAGGAAAAGGGAGATTTTGATGCTTAATCTTAATGGAATTGGACGAGTAGAAGATTTTGATCTTACAGAAAACGTTAATAACGGCAACTGTATTACAGTAGCTATTAGTCTTGGTGTGGAAGAAGACACATGTGTTGAAATTCTTAACAAGCAAGTTAAGGGGTTACAGCTTGGTCTTGAAGCAGAGGTTATTGCTGGATACCATAAGTATAGAGGCAAGATAGAAGGAGTGCTTACTGCCTTTCCATACTCGGTACATGTTAGACTTAGAAACTACGAGATAGTTGAGTAAAAGAAAAAGGGGGCATTTAGCCCCCTGTTTTTATGCTGGGTATCCATGTACGCCAAATTGCACATCTAGAGTAGATGCAATGGTTCCGTCAATTGTCATGATCCTTGCCCACACACCATCAGTACCAGTTACGCGGTCGTACAGAACCTCGATAGGGGCTGGCGACTTGTCTCCCTTTTCAATGAACAATGGGAACTCTGTAAATGTCCCTGCTGTCCTGCCGTCTGCGGCAGAGGTAGGGCTAGACACAATTTGCATGATGTACGTTATTTTGTCATCATTCGCGTCATGCAGTCGCATCCTATGGAAGTCGAGCACCAGTTGATGGCCTGAGGGCAGCACTGTGGCCGCATCGTCAGAACCCCAAATCTGTACATCGGCCCCCCACACGTTCACTGCGGCAGGCGTGAATCGAGTCCAAGGATCATCAGCGGCTAGCGCGAGGACGCTAATGCATTCAGCAAACCTAGTTGCTGAAAGGTTAGTCTGCGCTATGGCGAACCATCGTTCCCAGTTATGTAGATGGCGTTCAATTTCGTGTGCTTCTTCTAGGTTCTTGCGTGTTAGAGATACAACGGTTGCTGTGTCTACGGTCTCGTCGGCAGTGTCTGTTATCGTGCCAAGAACTGCTTCGGTAGCCGCTAAATTTGTTCCAACCATAGTTGTAGGAATAGCATCAATTAGTATTTTTAATGCGCCAAGACCATCAGTTGCATTGTCAAGATCAGCAATGATAGCTGATGTATCAATTTGCAATAAATCAATTAGTGCCTTTAATGCGCCTAATCCGTCTGTTCCATTATCTAAATCTGCCTGAAGCGCAATAACTGCGCCGACGATCTGCTTAATATACGACATCGCCGTTTTAGCATTAGATACTGCGCCAGTTGCAATAGCATCATCTAAAGCACCGCCAACGGCAGCTAGGAATGCATTTGCAGTTCCTCCTGAGATAGCAGTGATCGCGTCAGATATTGCTTCGAGTGAATCTGTAGTTGAGCTATAGTCAGATGTGTCGCCCCCAATCGCAAGAAGCTGGGCGAAGACCGATTCATCAACAACGTGTAATAGTGAAGCATCGGGTGATGCTATAAGTTTTTGTACGTCAGCAAGCCATTTTCCAGACATATTCTATACCTCTTCTCCCATAAATTTGTTGAATTGTTCTATTGTTTGGCACATTATCCCTTAATGCAGTATGTATATACACTAACAGTAGAACCGTCAGGTGTTGCCGCGAACTTTAGGCGTAAAAATATCCATGGGAAGCCGTCTGCACAGACATCATATATTTCAGAGCCTGCTAGAGCTATAATTCCAGTAGAATCTATTGCAAAAACGGTTGATTCCGTAATCTCTGCATCTTCATCGAAACTTCCGTACAAAAAAACAGTGCAATCTTTGTCGCTAGGGTTGTCTACGCAGTAAGTAAATTTTCCTTTTCCAGAATTAGGTACACGAAAGATGTGGTAGTCAGTGTCGTTAGCAACAAGTGTTCCGCTGTATGTCGCCGCGACGCTAGCCCTTTGGGCCGATGGATTAATTCCTGTCATTGAAGTTCTTGCTATAACTGTATCTGCCATTTTAAATCACTCCTTAGAATATATTCTCCTGTATTATACACTATCTTTACATACTTGTCAAGTCCTAGTAAATGCCCTGCTGTTGGCAGCTTGACATTCACCGCCGGTTGTAGTATAATTAGGAAAATAACGGAGAGAAGAGGTAATCATGGGAAGTCAAGTCAGTGACGTTAAGGAAATAAGGGAAGAGAATGTCCATTTCAGAGGAAAGTTCTATGCTTATGTAGCAATGCTTGCCGCAAATGACGATCTCAATGGACTCATGGGCGTTATAGAGGCGCTGGCTGACAATCTAAGCTCTTTTACTACTGAAGTAATAAGGCAACGGCTAGAAGATGGCAAGATAGACGTAGATTCTCTGCCAAAACACATAAAAGGGTGATAAAATGGAGTTCAAAAAAGGCCAGAAGGTTAGAGCAAGCGTAAGGGGATATAGCTGGCTTTACTGGGAAGATGTTGTAATAGAGAAAGTTACTGTGAAGGATGGAATTTGGATTAAAGAACCAACTGGACTTAACAAAGGTGGACCTTGGGTAGATGGACAACACCCAGATCCTCCAGTGGGACCGTATCGGCTTGATGGTTGGTATTTTAAATGGCGTCTTGGACTAAGATGGAAGTTAGAGGAGATTAAGAAATGAACGATAGGGTTAAGAGAGATTTTGAAACAGCAATTAGCGAGGCTTCTGCCGAGTTTGATGCGCTGTATGATAAAAATGAAGAGCTTCTTGATGAAATAGCAGAGATTGAAGACAAGTTTGATAGGCTTGAGGGTGATATAGACGATGCAATGTCTACTATTGATGACCTTAATTATGATATATCAGTTCTCGACGATGAAATCATTGCTCTGGAACGAGAGGTTTCAATGTTAGAAGGAGAAGACGATGAGTAAGTTGTTTAATTTTTTTGGAGAGTGGTGCTATGAAGATTGAAGTGTCCTACGATGGGGCATATCCCAATCTATGTAGTGGGCATCTAATTGTCTACATTGACGGCTTTGAATGGGTATTCCCAGACTATTGCATGAATTCTGGTGGATATGTAAGGTTTGACGGAGACTGGAATGAGGAAGTGGAGCTAGGCCCTTGGAGTGTAGACAAATGGCCTGTGGGTTTCCCTGAGGCTATGAAGCTTAATGTGGAAAACGCTGTTAACGACCAAGTTCCTCATGGTTGTTGTGGAGGTTGTGTATGATCTTTATCATAAAAGTTCTAATAGGCCTTGGCGTTGTGGTTATAGTAGCAGCGCTTGCTAATTACTTCTTAGGGGACTAATATGTTAAATGCTAAAAGCGCGTCAATGATTGCTTTTGGGCAAGACATTTCTGTTCAGCGTATTGCTAATAGGATTCTTGACAAGGCTGAAATGGGAGAGCATGGATTATGCTTGAAATTCAGCATAAGTCTTGAGATGGTAACAACTCTTCTTGATCTTGGTTACGGTGTAACTGTAGATAGAAAGGCAGATAACACATACATTAATTGGTAGGTGTAATATGAAAAGCTTAGGAGACAGAATCAAGGAGTACGAGGGAGTTTACAAACAGAAGGCTACTAGAAGAACTCCACTTATGATTAGAGTTGATGGAAAAGCATTCCATACATTTACCAAAGGAATGAAGAAGCCTTTTGACATGGGTTTTATTCGTGCAATGTATCAATCGGCTGCTCTTACTGCTGCTGAGATGCAAGGCTTTAAAGCTGCTTATATTCAGTCTGACGAAGCAACTTTCCTTATTACCGACTACGACAAACTTGAAACTGAGGCTTGGTTCGGTTATAACATACAGAAGATTGTATCTGTAACAGCTTCTTTGATGACTGGATTCTTTAATGAGCTTATGGAGGGTAAGATTCTTTATCATCAGTCAGCTAACTTTGACTGTAGGGCATTCACTATTCCTAAAGAGGAAGTTGTTAACGCCTTTTTATGGAGAGCGCAGGATTGGCATAGAAACAGTGTGCAGATGTTTGCGCGTAGCTACTTCTCTTCAAAGGAACTTCATGGCAAGGACGAAACAAATATCATGGAAATGCTAGAGGGAATTGGGCTGGACTGGCACAATCTTACGCCAGAAGAAAAGTACGGTATGTTTATTGTGAGAAACGACGATATGGGATCTATCTTTGCTTATGGAGTAAGGCCTACGTTTGAATCAATTGATAAAGCTATTGGTCCGTTGCTATGATGGTCAATTATGCTTTTCTTTGGGCCGCAACGCTTCTAATGATAACGATGCTTATTATGAATCAAAACAACGATAGGTATGGGTGGTAATAATGAAAATCAGATATGACGAGACAGGTGGTTTTGGCGTTTGGGCAGAAAGAGAATTGTTCTATACCTCTTACGTGGTTATACCAACATACCTTACTGGAGAGATCTGCTTCTCAATTGTAGAAGGGCCAGATGCTGACAGGATAGTTAAGGAATTCTTGGTTGGCGGAGAAGTAGAGGTAGAAGACAGAATAAGAACATGGAGAACTATACCAACAAGCATTAGTTATTCTATGAATCCTGGCAAGAAGGCAATGATTAACTTTAGGCTTACGATTGTAGGATGAGCATCGAACTGATAACCGGCCTAATCTGTTTAGCTGTATATGTAGGACTTATGGCATTTTCGATTTGGATGGGAGAGAACGGTAGGAGTAACTATGAGATTGGATAGACTTCCTCCTTCAGTATCAGAAGAGAAGCAGAGGTTATTTGAGAAGATCATACGTGATTTTGGAAAAATGGGAGGCGCAATGAAAGTTATAATCAGCGTAGGTTATGGGGCAGGATGGTCAAGTTGGAATGATGGAGAAGTAGCTAAATATATGCTTACGCATCAGCCAATTATAGAGGCTCTGGATGCTGGAAAGATAGTTGAAGAGAACGATCCGCTAGTGGTTCAAATGCAAGAAGAAATTCTTGAGAAGCTTGGACAGGATTATGTCTGTGTTCTCGGCGCAGGGCCAGATCTAAGGGTAGTTTACGCATATCCACCTTTCAAAGTAGATGAATATGACGGGTTCGAGAGTATTTCTGCTCCTGGCGACGACTCAGATTGGATAATGTCGTGAATTACAAACAAGAAGCTAGAAAGCTAGGAAGAGGATTCGATTATGAAATCTCAGGCGATGGAAGATATGCACTAGTCGTTAGACGCGGACGGTCTATGACAATAACACTATTTGCTAAGGCTAAAGACGCAATGCAGAAAGTGTATAATAGTCCTTCAGTTAAGGACTATGTGTTTGATCTGGAAACGGAGGAGAGGGTATAGAGTGGATGCATATAAAGCAAGGCAGATGGCAGAGAAAATAAACTCATTACCTCCTAATCACTGGTCGCTTCTTGGTATTCTACAAAAGATTGAGGACGAGGCGAGAAGAGGTAAATTTGAACTTACAGTTCCTCCAATTAGCGACTCGTTGCTTATGAAGCTAATAGCTAAAGGATTTGCTGTTAAGATTAATCGTAAGCGAACTAAAATAGGATGGGGATACAAATGAAGAAAGCATTCGTAGTAACAGAAGGGGTCTATTCAGATTATCATATATGCGCTATGTTTGATGATGAGGAATTAGCAAAGAAATACTGTGAAGTTCATAAAGCAAAATGGAGCGATTATGAATATGAAGAATGGCCCATTAATGACTGGGATGTAGAAGAGATAGCGAAGACGCACTATCAATGTTGGATGTATCTAGACAATGGAGAGATCAAGACAGAAAACAATACAGTACGTGTTGTAAGCCCTAAGCTAAGAACTGACAAATACGATGTAGAAGAAAAACCGATGAGTTGGAACACAAGATTCTACACTTATGGAAACTCATACGTTTCTAAAGAACATGCAAGAAAGATAGCGTCTGATAGACGTACAATTCTGCTTGCTGAAAAGGCGGAAGGAATTAGAAACGATAGATTTATTAGAGTAGAGCCAGAATGGGATGGTGCGTTATGAAGATAGCGAAAGAAATTGCGAACACGCTATTTAAGGGTGCTTGTTGGAGTGAAAACGATTCGGCGTGGACAGTTGACGACTCATTCTACAAAGAAGATGTATACAATGCCATCGACACAAAGCTGGAGATAGTGAAGCGCACGTTTGAAATGATCTTGGAAAGCACGACAGAGGAGCCTTTTACTCTTGAAACAAGGCTTGATATGTGCGCTAACTTATCCAGAGATATTCTTGCATTATTTAAGGAGTAAAGATGTTATATAGACACAATCATGTCTTAGGTGTTTTTAGACTAGTAAGAGATAACGGAGTTGGCTCTGCATTTTTTGTTAAGTTAAGAGAGGTTGGGGCTGATTTTCATAAAACAACAGAGTCGTCAAGGGAAGTAGAATATAGCTGGATAGAAATGAGGGCGGTAAGATGAAAGCAACTGAAGCACTTAAGATAACACAAGCGGCAAGAAAAGAGATAGAGGAAAGAGAGCCTTATATGTATGGTATTCTTCGTATGATTGAAACAGCAGCTAAATCAGGAATGAGTTCTAAAAGAGTTGATAGTGTTACAATGAATGAAAAACAAAGAGAAGCATTGAAAGAACTTGGTTATAAAGTAAGAGTCAGGGCGGATAATATACTTGTTGAGTGGGGAGAGTAAATATGAAGCAGCATAAAACACTTAGCGCTAAAGAAGCTTCTAATGTCTCAAAGAACAAAAGGATTCAAATGCGCGAGTCTATAAACAGATTTAATACAATGGATTCTATTATGAAAAGGATTAATTTCTGTTCAGCTAAAGGCGGGAATACATGCGTAGTCGATGGCCTGTCGAAAGAAGTAAAGAAAGAACTGTTAGATCTTGGATATATAATTACTGACAATGGAAGAAACCCTTACTCTCTAAATAGAGAGAGAAGAGATATATGGATACAGTGGGCTTAGATATGATAAAGGAATATAAAGTTACTAGAGATGAAAATGGCATTATAAATGTGCATGTTGACTTCAGCATGGAACAACTAGACGCATTGCTAAGGGCATGGGAACGGCCATTTGACTATACTAAAGCCATTGACGCGCTAAAAGGAGAGTAAATGTTCTCGTTAAAGCAGAAGAGAGACATAGCGGATAAGATTCAAAATATTTTGAGAGAGACAGAACATCCAGAACTGCCCAGCGGTGAGATACAATTCTCTATACATGTAAGTGGTGAAGAAGCTTGGTCTTGGGCTGATATTAGAAACAATGGTGCTGTTACAAATCCAGGAGTTAATCCTTGGAATGAACGAAGAAAATGTAAGGTGTGCGGTGCTGAAACGCGGCAATTAATGGGATTAGACGGTAAGTATATATGTAGAAAATGCTGGCGGGAAGAATTTATTGACGGCGAAGAACAGGAGGAATAATGGGATGGGATGTATATACAGAAACGCGGCCAGTGGCGAGAAAAGACTATCCTTGCGATGCCTGTGAGTCTGCTCTATGGGCAGAACTTGACTATCCTGAGAACATTGACAAAGAAGACTTTGAAGTAATGGAAAACGCAAAGACAGATGGTTACAGGATTCTAAAAGGCATGAAGTATATAAAAATCTGCGGACTATATGAAGGAAACTGGACTACATTCAGAGCAAGAATTGGCGTCGATGATATTTGCCATAAGTATGAAGCATACCCTGAGTATTGAGGTTCGATTTTTTGGAGGTATTATATGCTTATTGTGTCGCGGCGAGTTGGAAAACTAATTAGAATAATTGAGAAAGAACACCAAGATTGGGCAGAGATAGAAGTGATCCTGGAAGCCTATCGCAGAGATGCGCCAGAGTTTCGGAAAGAAGTGGATCTGTTTTGGGGGAAAGATGAAGAAAAGCTAAAGGAGATAGAGGCATTATGATACATACTGAAAAGAAAGAAATAGACGCAACATATCTAACTTGTGATGTGTGCGGCGAGAGAATTGATACAACATATACACACTTCACCGTTTGCGATGGATGCAACATTCATATGTGCCTTAACTGTAGAACTATCTCTCCGAGAGATGCCTATGAAGACTTTGGGGATTATACTCCCTTCACATGTAAAAAATGCAGTGATCTGTTTGCAGAAGGTGGATTCCATGAAGATATGGTGGATATAGCAGAAAGAACTGAGTCGCTGTACGAAGAAGAAGCAGATACTATTCAGTCATGGCGAGATCTTTGTAAGGCGGCAAAGGAAGAAAAGCTTATTGCAGAGTTAATTGAAAAATATCCAGCACCGTAGGAGATAAAATGCAAAGACAAGATCTAGTAACAATGAGTGGAGATGACTTTGATGCCATTCACACAAAGATATGGTTAATTACAGATTTGATAGACAGTGGTGAAGGGCGAATAACTAAAGAGCTATTGTCGGTGATTAGAGAGGAAGCTGAAACAGCACTAAACATAATGGATAGGGAAGATTACTTGTGAATGACTTAACAGCAGCAGAAGCAAGAGAATTAGTGTGGGAAAACGATGGAACAAATGATCTATTAGAGAAAGCCTTGAAACGAATAGAGAAAAAAGCAAAGGACGGAAAGTCTAAATGCGAATTTGGCGGTGCATATGATAACGACATGCATATCTCTGAAGGCGTTTATTGCAAGCTGGGAGACCTGGGGTATACTCTGAACCAGGACATATGCTATTATCAAACAACTTGTATGTGGTATTTAATAACATTCGTAAGTTGGTAATATAGCGAAGCTGAAATTTTGGAGGAATAATGAAATATGAAGTTTGTTATGCGTTCTCACTTACTGAACTAGTAAGGCTGGTTAAGATGTATATAGACATGGGGTTTAAGCCTCAAGGTGGTATATGCCATGTAGAAAACCTGGGCCTGATGTCATTCTCACAAGCAGTAGTTAAGGAAGATTAATGGAAACAAAGAAATGTCCAAAGGAACTAAAACAGAAGAGGAGTTCAAGGCTGAATTAGTATGATTATGAAAGTTGTCAGATTAGTAATTTCTGATTTTTTTTCTCTATAGATTGGTTGGGGGACCTATTATATTATGTTATATTGTCTTGCAATTAATTAGGGGTCCCCTTATCCCACTTACATATATTCATTTCTCCTACAAAGACACATATCTACTTCATTTCTCCTACAAAGACACATATCTACTTCATTTCTCCTACAAAGACACATATCTACTTCATTCTAATACATTCTATTATATTGAAGACATTAGTCCTGCTCCAGGAGGTGACAAAGATCACCTCGTCTGGGGTTGACAATGATAGAATCGTTAATGTCAAGGGCTGGGGGAGGGGACATTCGTCACCTGTTTGGAGGAGACACAGAAAGTGTCAAGGTTTGGAGACAATTCGGGAATTGCTTGATCTACTGAAAAGAATAGCTATGCTTCTTTTCACCTATAAAATTGGGTATAAAGAAAGGGGTTCAGACTTCGAACCCCTGTCTGTTACTCTTGACCAGCTTTCGATGCTAGTCTTGCACTTTCCTCAGCTTCACACCTCAGCAGATCAGCCTCTTCGTCAATCCTAAGGGTCTCCAAGTCCCTCAGCCTAGCAATCTCGTGTTCCAAGTCGCCCTCACGCTGGATGGGGTTCTCAGCCTGCCAGCGCCTGTCACTTTCGGTATCGTAGGCTGTTCTTAGTTTACTGTAGCGGCTGTCCTTTCTTTCTTCCAACCTCTCGTCTCTTTCGATTGCTGTGATAGCATTCTCAGTGTAGATCTCCAAAGCCAGCACCAGCTCATGTGCAATAACAGACATTTCACAGCCGCGACAAGTCACAGCGTGAACCAAGCTGTCGTGCACTGTGAATACACTGTAGTCCAGCCCGTCAACACTATTGCATATCGGGCAAGGTAGCGTTGCGAACATTTCCATGTATCGCTGTCCTTTCTTTTCCATTTCCTCAGCTCTTAACATTGTAGCCCCCTTTCTAGCTCTTCGGTTATCTGCTGCTCGTATGCTGCTGCTGCTGCTCTTACAATCCTCGAAGGTCTCACACTAGATCACAGACCTTGCATACTGCTGCTGCCCTATACAGCACCTCGGCCCAATACGCTACTGCTGCTGCTGCTCTTCTGACTAGCTCTGCTGCTGCTGTTGCGACTCTCATGATTTCACGCTCCTATGGTACTAAGCTATCATGAACTTGTGAAGAACTTGTGAAGACGCCAGAAATCCGATTTTAAGTCTAGCATAACATATTCTTTTCCCCTATAAAGCACCCTTGATCTGGGGCACCCTTGATCTGGGGCACCCTTGATCTGGGGCACCCTTGATCTGGGGCACCCTTGATCTGGGGCACCCTTGATCTGGGGCACCCTTGATCTGGGGCACGC
>Ga0208771_1001108_pt1 | contig 14767 bp, 27 predicted proteins | sample AntAceMetag02UKX_FD_184775 | JGI IMG/M metagenome (GOLD analysis project Ga0208771, IMG submission 184775) | Saline lake microbial communities from Ace Lake, Antarctica - Antarctic Ace Lake Metagenome 02UKX (SPAdes) (version 2) | ecosystem: Environmental > Aquatic > Non-marine Saline and...
AAAATTATACTTGAAAAGTAAAGAAAAATAAAGCATAATATTTGAAGATAGTTAAGGGAGTTATGAGATGGCGTGGACAGATCGGGTACATGATGCGGTAATTGAAACGCAGGCAGGAGATAGATTTGTTTTTGAATTTAGGGATTTAGAAGCAAAAAGAGATGACAACACAAACGTATTTAATTTTTCTAATAGAAAAGATTATGTTCAGAAAACCGCTAAGGGTTCAGAAATATTTCCGCATACATTGTATTTTTCAGGTACAGAATGCGACACAATGGCTGATGCTTTTGAGCTTGCTATTGCAGACAACCGACCTATTATATACACTCACCCACTAAGACAAACAACATATAACGTCCACGTTCTTTCTTTTGTTAGAAATGACAATCTAGTTTCATCTGCAAACGAGGTCGCCTTTTCGCTTCTTATGCACGAAACGCAAGAACTTGATGAAGTGGTGGCACCTGAAAACGAAAATAGATACATAGACAACACAAACAACGAATTTATAATTTATAACGCTGTAGCTTTCAAGGAACAGTTTTCAAATAAAGTTGCCGATGGTATCAGAAAAGTTAAGGCAGGAATGAACAAAGCTGTAGCAGCCGTTTCAAAAGTTGCTTACGCTTACGAATATGCAACTGATATATTAGCAGAATTGCAAGGGATAGCACTCACAGCAGAAAATCTTGTAAACACTATTGAAACTTCGGCTGAAAGTTTTGCCTCAGTTCAGCAGGGATTTATATCTTTTTCCGCTAAAGGATTATCAAGTGCAAAAGATAGGATTTTGTTTTATGATGAAATGAAAGAATGGATTGAGGGTTGGATGGATGACCCCGATCAAGACCCTTTAGTCGTTGCTCTTAATGCCTCAGCAGTTCTTTCCGGAATAGTTCTTGCGAGTATTTCAGCGGATTCATCTGTATATAAAACAAAAACATCAGTATTTGAACAGTCTGAAAAGATATTTTTGTTTAATGAAAAGATTACTGAATATATTGAAAATGCTGAAAGTGAAGGAACATATGTTGACACACCGGATCAAGCTGAATACCGGGAACAACTGACAAGATCAGCAGCAGGAAAACTTTCACAAATAGCTTTTAAAACCAAACAAGAAAGAATATACGTATTAAATAGATATGCTGAAATGTATTCTTTTGTTTACTCTAAAACGCAGTCAAAAACAGGAGCTGAACTTGATGATAATGTTGATGAATTTATTCGAGTAAACGGATTGGGAGGACAAGACCTTTACGAAATTCCTAAAAACAGGGCTTTGAGGTTTTATATATGATATTTCATGTAGTTCAAACAGGCGACACATTAAAAAGCGTTACTCTACAATATCTGTATGATGCTTCAAAATCATCAAAAATAAGACACATAAACAACTTAATATCTGATGAAATATCAATAGGCTCGACACTCAAAATACCTGATCTGTTTGAAGAAGAAAAGATCGACCCTAATTTTGAAGGTGCTGGATTAGTTATTGACGGAAAAGATATGATAGCAATTCCAGAAATAACCATAACCAGAGCGGTTAATGCTTTTACTGCTTTGATAGATTTTGAGCTTCCTAATGAGCAGATATTCAGAGATTTAATACCACCTTTTTCTTATGTATCAATTGACGGATATTTCGGAAATGAGATTCTTTTCTCAGGTTCTAACTTAAAACTTTCAGCAGAAAACCCATCAAAATTGATAATGGCAGGGAAAGGATCATGCGGAATATTGACAACTTCCAATATACCCCTTTCAGCGTATCCCAGAACAAAATACAATATGTCATTTAAAAGTATATCCAAACAGTTATGCGATATATTCAGCATTCCTGTTGTTATAGACGATAACGCAACAGAAAACGCAAACAAGAAATTTCCTAAATTTGAGATAGGATATAATCAGCCGGTTTCAGAAGTGCTGATTGATTTAGCAAGGCAAAGAGATTTAATTTTATCCGAAACGCCGGAAGGTGCTTTAAGAGTTAGCTTGGATTCAACAGAAAAAAAAGACCCTATTTTAAATCTAGTAGACCCAAAAGGGACAATAGCTTTTGATTCTGATAAACTATTTTCTGATTATAGTTGTCTAAGATCTTACACCACGGCAAATAAAACAAATACAGCGAACGCAAAAATAGACATACCAATATTCAGACAGAAAACAATTGAGCAACAGAAAAGAAATGACGGTTCATCAAAAAGTTTTCTTGATTCTCAGGTTAAAGCAACACTAATTGACTGCTTTTCGTTTGCTGTTTCAGTGCCTTATATAAACACAATTGACGGAAATTTATTAAAAGAAGGTGAAATTATAACAATCCAGTCTGATAGAAATTATATCAAAAATCCTACTGACTTTATAATACTTGAGATAACCTATAAAATGATGAACGGCGGAAAGGTATCAGATTTGCAACTATTTCCGCTTGACTGGTATAAGGGAATTTTTACTAAATTTTGGATATAAAAGATGAAACTCGTTTTAATAAAATCAAATAAAAAGACCGGTGAAAATGAAATATTAGGCACGTATGAAATGTTTCAGAAAGATACTGCTGAAGATCAGGTCTATACCGTGCCGGGCTTTGAGTCAATTCCTCTTGATGGTGATAAGGTTTTGAGAAGTAAACTGTCAAGCGGTGATAATGCTTTGTTTTTAGTACCCTTAAAAACTGAGCTTAAAAAAGGTGAAAGAAGGGTATTCTCAACTGATGAAGATGGAAACGAAACAGCAGAAATAACACTGCTTGGAGACAAAACGGCTTCCATCAAAAACGATCAAATATCATTAACAATTGACAAAAACGGAAAGATAGAAATAAAAAATTTATCAAGCGATGATCTGATCAAACTGATACATGATTTATCAACAAACCTTCAAACGGCAATTACTGACTTGATTTCTGCAACGGTTCCAACTGCTTTGGGCCCACAATTTCTTTCTGTTGCTGCTTCGTGGGTATTGCCAGCAGGGTTGTTGTCAAAAGCGGCTGAAAACACGACTAAAATAAATTTGTATAAAAAATAGGTGAAGAAATGGCTTTAAATTCAGTAACTTGTGGAACAGCTTTAAAAAATGCAATAGAAGGAATGACTGTTGCTGATAAACAAGACACTGAAAAGATATGGCAAATATTAATGGAAGTTATTTTCGATCATATAAAAGACAATGCGGAAGTAAACACCGTTGTAACCGGTTCAGCTGATTTGATGTCAGGAGATGTTGACGGATCGGGTGAAGGTGGAATAACATGAAAAAATTTCTCAAAGATTTATTTTCAGACCAAAACGGCAAACCTTCACTTTTCAGGATAATATTTTTTATTCTATTTTTGATCGTAACTAAATCCCTTATTGTTAATGAAAAGATCGTCAATGAAGAAATAATAATATCGGTACTTCAGGGCTTAATAATCTATATTTTCGCTTCAAAAACAAGGATAAACAAGAGGGATTAAAATGTATAGATTTTCCAAAAGATCACTTGAGAATTTAGCAACTTGCGATGAACAAATACAGCTTATTTTAAGGCAAGCAATTCAAAGAATAGATTTTGCTGTTATATGCGGACATAGAAATAAAGACGATCAGGAAAAGGCGTTTTTGTCTGGAAACTCTCAGCTTCATTTTCCTCAGTCAGCTCATAATGATTTCCCCTCTATGGCTGTTGATATCGCACCTTATCCGATAGACTGGGAAAATATCCGGAGGTTTAAAGTGTTGAAAAAAATCATATTTGAAGAAGCTGAAAAACTTGGTATTGATCTTGTCTGGGGCGGTGACTGGTCTTTTCGTGATTATCCTCATTATCAATTATGAGCGTAATAATCATAAATATTCTAAAAGGAATTGCGGACATTTTCTTTAAATATTGGAAACCCATTTTAATATTTATGCTTGTTATCTGTGCTGTTATCGCTTTGATTTTCCTGAAAAACAAGGTAGAAAAACAAAGCATTAAGATCCAGTCTCTTGAAAAAACTGTCAGTGATTATGAAGAAATAGCAAAGCAGAACCAGAGAGATATTGAAGTTATAAAAAACACTTATGCGAAATTTCAAGAAATAGATAGAAAAAAGGAGATAACGCTCAATGAGAATGAAAAAATCATGCTCGAAGTTAAGCAAAATATTGATAAAACGTGTGACTTTACTTTTCTTGATCCTGTTTGGGATAGGGTTAATGAGCTGTACTACCTTGCAACCGAAACTGCTAATTGAGCTTTGCCCCATTCCTTCACGCCCTTTTTATGTTGTTATTGAAAAATCCGACACTATAGATACAAAAATATCAAAATGGCTGCATAATACAACTTTGAGGAAAGCTTATGTCGAAAAACTTTTACAAACTGTTGAATGTATGAGGTCAGATGTTAAGTGAAATTCAGAAAGTCCATGACATGGTAAAAATAGGAATGACTCCTAGCCCTTCTAAGACACAAATTCTGCACAGCCTAAGCGATATACTCACAGAAGCCAAAAATCTCACAGTCGAAGCCTCAGCACTCAAAAAGCAGAATAAACACTATAAAGGAAGATTGTCAGTTATAGGCTTAGAAAACGAATCTTTGAGAAAAATAGTTAAAGTTGATTCAGAGCACTACTGAGGGGCTTTTTTTATGGAGTATCTGATGAACACTTTCACAATCCCCTTTTCCCTTATAAGCCTAAATGAGTACATCGATGCGGAGCGGTCTAACAAGTTCAAAGCCAGCAAAATAAAGAAAGACCTTACTAATAATATCGGATATTTCTGTAAACAGCTTAAACTTAATGACTGTCAGCATGATCTTGTAATTGTCTGGACAACTAAGGATAAAAGAAAAGATACCGATAATGTCGCCTTTGCCGTCAAGTTTATTTTAGATGCAGTAGTCAAAATGGGTAAATTACCTTCTGATGGATATAAACATATCCGAAACATCTCACATATCAGGGAAATAGGCTCTGAAAATATCGTAGTTACTTTCAATAAAGTTCAGTAGTTTCTAGCAATTTAAAATAAAATGATTATTTCCTTGATATTACAAAACAGTGTGGTATTCTGTAATTGCGATTTGATTATTTAAACATTTTTGGAGGGCGTTATGATAGAAGCTATTTTATGGGATGATGCAGGAACTATTGAATTTTACTTTTCTGATATCGTATGGGTTAAAAAGTTTAAGAATTACTGTGAAGTCAAGTTGAAAAACGGTGATGTCTTTCTAACCGATAAAGACTGTTTTCTAGTATTATATAAAGAAGCTAAGATATTAAATAAGAAGGAATTAAATCAATGAGTTGCTTATTAGTATTAAAATATAATCTTGTTTTAGGGGGTAAATATGAGAAACTAAATTTGTTTTTTTCTTTTTTCTTTTTTTTCTTTTTTTTAAAAATCACTTGGACAATACAACTATTTAGGAGCTACTTATGAAAGAAATTATTAAACAACTCAAAGCACCTTTTAAGGAATGCGAAATTGAGTGGAGGGTACAATGGAAAAAAGTTTGAAAGTAAAAATCAGGAATTTCAAAGGAATTAAAACTTTTGAAGGTGATCTTGCTAACAAAACTCTTATAGGTCAAAACGGAGAAAGGAAAACAACAATCCTTTCAGCCGTGATGTGGGTTTTGACAGGGTACAATCTTGATCTTAAATTCAATGATGTAAAAGTCCAGGAAGGGGGTAAGACAGAAAATGTTGAAACGTTTGCAGAAGTCGAGATTAACGGTGTTAAATTTGGTCGAAGCTATTACGAAAATTGGGTGAAAGACAGGGAGACGAGAGAAAAAAAGTTTGAAGGTAACAAGTCCGATTACTTCATCAATGATGAAAAATGTTCGACTAAAAAAGAATTTGATGTTTTTGTTGATGCTTATGGATTTGGAGGGCTTAAAATTTATGAGGCTTTGTTTTCGCTGATGGTCCCTAAGTATTTCGCTGATACTCTCGATGAAAAAAACCGCATGGATATTGTTTTTGAAAACATCATGCAGATTGAACCGGCTGAAATATGCAACAAAATTGATATGCCTGAAATGATCGAATTTTATGAGGGCATGAAAGACGTTGAAAAGACAAGAAAAAAACTTGTAACTGAAGCCAACGACCTTGACAAGCTGATGGAATCCTGCGAAACAAGGATAGATGAAAGGAAGTTGAAAAAGTTTGATCTGATACCTATTGAAGTAATTAACAAGGAAAAAGCTGAAATTCAGAAAAAGATTGATGTTCTTGATGTCAAAATAAATAACGATACCTCAAAGCTGAAAAAGATGGAGCTTGAGAACCAGAAAACGAAACTCAAAAATGATTATGAAACAAGAAAGATGGCACATGATAAGGCTGAAATGGAACGGCTCGACAAACTGTCAGCAACAGATAGAAAGAAAATTGCAGATATTAAAGCCAAAAATGACGAAGCTCTAAAAGACGGAAAGTCAAGATTTGATGCTTATGAAAAAGAGCTTAAAACTTATAATCAGGCAGTTGAAACTATCACAAAAAAGCAAGATGAAATCCAGTCAAAAAGGCAGGAATATCTTGATACTGACAAAAATGTTTTTAATGGCTTTGAGTGCCCTATTTTAAAAACTCACTGTGAAACCCTGAAAAACAATCCTGATATTGAAAAACTTGAGGAAACATTCAATACTGAAAAAGCTGATAAGCTCACAAAAATAAAAGTAAATGGCCACAAACTTAAAAATGAAATTGAAGAACTTGAGAAAATCAAAAAGCCTGTTGAGATCGACCCGATAAAACTTGAAACAGTTCCAGAAATGCCTAGATATAATTCACCTGCTTTTGCAGAAAAAGAGCCTGATTTTAAAAAGATCGAAAAGGAAATATCTGAAATCAAACCTGATGACAAAACAAAAGAGATTGAAGAAAAGGCAGTATTAACGGCTGAAATTGAAACGGTTATCAAGAAATATTCTGAACATGATAACAAGAAAGAAAATGATGAAAGAATCGTACAGATAGAAGCTGAAAGATCCGGACACAAAAAAGGTTATTCCGTAGCTCAAAAGAAAATAGCATTTATTCATAAATACGGAATAATGAAGGCAAAACTTCTTGAGGGTGATGCGAAAAAGGTTTTTGGATGTGATATTAAACTGTTTGATTTTCAGGTTAGCGGAGTTCCTCAAACGTGCTGTAAGTTCCTTGATGAAAAGGGCGTTGAATTTGGCACGATAAGCAACGGTGAGGGTATAGAGTTCGGTATCAGGCTTTGTGATACCTTGCAAGGTCTTTATGGGTTTGATCTCCCGATACTTGCGGACAATTGCGAAGCACTCACAAAAGAAATAAAAACAGAAAGAACACTTGTAAAAACAAGAGTAATTGAAAACAAATTATTAGAGGTGATTTAAATGGAAAAAGATCTATCAGTAAGAGCAAACAATGAGATTATTGAATCCTCAACAGCAAGGGAATTGCAAAGAGTTCAGGCTCAAGTAATGCTTTCAAAAAAGTTTCCTAGAAACAAGCTGGATGCACTTGAAAAAATTAATCAGGCGTGTAGCTCAAAGGAAATGGCAGAAGTGGCGATTTATCAGTATCCTAGAAGCGGTCAAAGTATCTCCGGACCTTCGATAAGGCTTGCGGAAGTTATCGCTCAAGCGTGGGGAAATCTTGATTATGGAATTGTGGAACTTTCGCAGAAAAATGGCGAGTCAGTTTTTCAGTCGTTTGCGTGGGATATGGAAAATAATGTAAGATCAGAGCGGACTTTTACGGTTAAGCATGAACGCTATTCAAATAGCGGAACAAAAAAGCTGACAGACCCTAGAGATATTTATGAGATCGTTGCAAACAATGGATCAAGACGGCTCAGGGCGTGTATTCTGTCAATTATTCCGAGAGACGTAATTGAAAAAGCGGAAAAAGCTGTAAACGCAACCTTAAAAGCAAATGTTGACATTACAAAAGAAGGTATTGAAAAGATGGTTGCAATATATGATGTTGATCTTAATGTAAGCCGTGAACAGATCGAAGCGTTTTTAGGATGCAGGCTTAAGGATATGCAACCGGCAATGATGATAAGGCTTAGAAGGGTTTTCACTTCGATAAAAGACGGTTTTTCAAGTGTTGAAGATTATTTTAAAACTGAAACCAAAAAGCCTAATTCAGAAACTATCGGTAAGAAACCAGAAAAAACGCCTGAAAAGAAAGGAGATAAAACCGAAGAAAAAACAGGGTTAGACTTTTGAAAATAATTAACTTAGGAACTTCATCAAGCGGAAATGCTTTTATTGTGCAGGGGTCTACATCAAGACTCCTGCTTGAGTGCGGATTTAGATATAATCTTTTACTTGAAAAATCAGGGTTTGATCTTCCGGATAATTGTTTGTTGACACATGAACACGGAGACCATTCAAAAGCGGTTAAGAAGTATATCAGGCAGGGTGGTAAAGTATGGACATCTCAGGGAACTCAGGAAGCTTTAGGAATAGAAACAAACACGGCAAAACACAACGAATATATTGAAATAGACGGTTTTTTGGTTCTACCTTTTAACGCCGAGCATGATTGTGCTGAACCGCTTGGATATCTGATGCAGGATTTGAAAACAAAAGAGGCTTTACTTTTTGCAACTGATACATATTTTTTGCGGTATAAGTTCCCTGATGAAATGCTGACACATATTTTAATTGAGTGCAATTTTGATCGTGAAACACTTTCACCGGATGTTAATGATCTGCACTTAGAGAGGGTTTTTGAAAGTCACATGAGCCTACAGGATTTGAAATTAATGTTGAAAGCAAACGACTTGAGCAAAGTGGAATCTATATTTTTATGTCACATGAGCGGTGACAATTTAATGCCGGAAAAGGCAAGAAAAGAAATTAAGGCTTTAACAGGCAAGCCGGTTTATTTATGTTTGAAAAATGGAGGGTTGAGATGATGGACTTTATGAAAAGTATTCAGAAAAAAGTTTTAGAAACGCGTCTGTAAGGATAACAACAAAATTTTAAGGAGATAAAAAAGATGAGTAGTTTTAACAGTCTGAACAAAGTAATGCTTTTAGGTAGACTTGGAAAAGATCCGGAAAAGAAATATGTTAATTCTGGAACCGCAGTTGTAAATTTTTCAGTTGCAACATCTGAAAGTTTTAAAAAAGGTGACAACTGGGAAGAAAAAACGGAATGGCATAATATTGTGGCGTTTGGAAATACGGCGGAAAATGCTTCAAAGTTCCTTAAAAAAGGTTCACTGGTTTTTCTGGAAGGAAGGATACAAACAAGATCATATCAGGATAAGGACGGAAACAATAAATATATAACTGAGATCGCTGCTAATTCCGTAAAGTTCCTTGACAGTAAACAGGACACGGAAAAGGTTACTCCGAAGTCAGCACCAGCAGTTGATCTTGACGATGACGATGATATCGGCTTTTAAAAGGAGACAAAACGATGAAAGAAATTATTAAAAGTATTACAGAATCTAACTTTAAAGCAGACGGGTTTTATGGCTGGTTTGAAGGATTTGATATAGTAACCAATATTCAGACAATACACCTAGGCATAGAAAGCGGTCAGCAGTGTTGTGAATCGTGGGGATATCTTATGAGTGAAGATGATTTAGCAAGTTTTGAAGGTGCTGAGTTTAGAGAAATAAAAATAGTTAGCAACGCTATTGATGGAATAGATGTAGAAACTTTAAACGATGCTATTCAGTTCGAAGGTGATGCTGTATTTGTAAACATTGAAACCAATCGGGGCACTTTACAGTTTGTAGCTTACAATGGTCATAACGGATATTATGGACACGATGTAGTTGTTAGGTCTAAAGCTTTTAATCACGATGAAGAGATTTAAGGAGATAACAAGATGTTTGGAAAATACAACCTAGATATAGAATATAAATGTTGCGGTGACGGATGGAAAGGGAAGTGTTCATTTTTCAATAAAGGGAAAGAAGGATATTGCAAATATTCAAAAGATTGTCGTTGTAATAATAAAAATGTGACAGACTTTGCACTTACGGAAGAATATAACGAAATGTTTGACAAGGTTGTCAAAAACGACAAGGAGAGTAACAAATGAAAAAAGTTGAAACAGTATCAAAAGAATTAGGTGTCCCAGTTGACTCTATAAACAGATATGTAAGAGAGCGAAAACTTATAAGAAACGGCGTTGTAATCGCTGAACTGGTAGAGGGTAAAGACTTTGGGAAAAATGCTGATGGAAACAGAATTGTAAAGGCTTCATCTATTCAGGCATACAGAAAACTTAAAAAGCCTACGGGTAGACCGAGAAAAATCGTGAGGGTATTTAAATTTGACTGGGACGGTTTTTATAAAAAAATTGAGAACGTCAGTAAATGGCTTGATAGAAACAACTTTGAGCGGTCGCAGTTCTACAGGATAAAAAACGGTGATACTTATCCAACTAAAGAGGAAATCAAGAAGTTGAATAATCCTATCTAAATAATTCTTTTCCCTTTACATCTCAACATTTATATTATATAGTTAGAAGTCTAATGTTTATTTTACACAAGGAGGATCAAATGAAAGTACCACTTAGTTCAAACGAGTTTATTCACGGACTGCTTATAAGCTATCCAACTATCAAAAGATGGAAAGACGAAGGGATGCCAGTTATACGTCAAAACCCTTGGCTATTCAATGATAAATCCCTTAAATGGGTAGTAGAGAACAAACCTGACAAGGCTGAACTTGCGAAAAAAATGATGGAGGTAAACAATGAATGAACTGATCAGGATCGAAGAGAATGAAGGAAGGAAAACGGTAAACGCCAGAGAGCTTTATGCTTTTTTGGAAGTGCAAAGTAAATTCGCTGACTGGTTTAAAAACAGATCTGAAAAGTATGATTTTTTTAATGACATTGATTTTGTAACGGTTTCTAAAAATTTAGAAAACGGTGGCAGGACAAAAGAGTATTTTCTAAGTATCGAAATGGCAAAAGAATTGAGCATGGTCGAGAATAACGAAAAAGGACGGCAAGCAAGAAAATACTTCATAGAGTGTGAAAATAAACTTAAACAAGTTTTCCAGATACCACAAAACTTTTCTGAATCGTTGCGGATGTTGGCTGATCAAGTTGACAAGAACGAAAGACAATCAAGACAGATAGAAGATCAAGCCCCGAAAGTTGACTTTTATGATCGGATAATTGACTCAAAAACCGCTATAAATATACAGGAAGTCGCAGGGGTGCTGAACGTGAAAGGATATGGAAGGAATAATTTGTTTAAATTCCTTAGAGAAAGCGGAATATTGAACTTTAAAAATATTCCATACCGGCAGTTTATAGAAGCCGGATATTTTGAAGTAAAGGAAACAACGAGAACCATCAGGGGGCAAGATGTTGTGATATTGGTTACACTTGCATCACAAAAAGGCGTTAATTTTATCAGAAAAAAACTTGAGACAATGGAGACTAACAATGCTTAAAGACTACCTAGACAGCGAACTATTAGAAACCCTCGCTGAATTTGAAGATGAAGGGCTTGCGGTATTTTTTGATTATAGCGGACACATTGATGCTTTGTCTATTCACATTGCTTTAAAAGAGAATGCTACTCAGCTGATTTACTATCAATTTTGTTTTATGAAAAAGGATATTAAAAGGGTTGTTGAAGATCTCAAAAAGATATTGAAAAGTAAAAGTCACTACTATCATATTTTTGATGAACTTAAAAGATTTACATCACACAACCTTGAAAAGAAGCCCATAGCAAAAAAAGGGTACACCATTATTGAATCACCTTATAAAATTCTTACCGACTAACCCCCTTCTTAATTCTTTTATATCTTTCCTTGACATTGCAGTTAATAATAATAATATTAATATCGTGATTGTGTTAATTTTAAACTTATGGAGAGAACTTATGACTATTGATTCAAAGGCATTTAGAAAGAAACTTATTGATGATGAAAAGACAATGAAGGCGTGGGCTAACGAGAACGGAATGGACATTGACAGACTTAGGAACATCTTAGATGAGCGTGTAAACGCAACAGAAAGCGAAGTAAAGAAGATTAATGACTATTCTGGCGTGGAGGGTTAAATGAAAAGAATAGACTATGAGGCTCACGCATACAGCCCTGACGCTTCAATTATATGTTATGCACTCAACATTGGCGGTGTCGCTTTAAGTATTTTTAAACCTAGAATAATGGAAGATAGAACCCCTAGACACTTCAACTTTACTGATGCGGATTTTATAAACTTTGCTGACAAGATCGCTATACTTGCAGAACAGGTTAAAAGGAGATTGTAGCAATGGCTTATCGAACAGTAAATGAAAGGTTTTGGCGTGATCCTAAAGTATTAAGGCTATCATCAAAAGATAAGTTGCTGTTTATTTATCTTATAACTTCTGCTGATGCTCATTATTCTGGAGTGTATTATTGTCCTTTACAGATGATACAGCTTGAAACAGGGTTAAACGAAAAGGATGTTTCAAAGGGTGTGGATACCCTATCAGAGGGGTATATGATAGAGTATGATAAGGGTAGTAATGAGGTTTTTGTGATTAATATGGCTAAATTTCAGGTGGTTTCTAAACAACAAATTCAAGGTGTTGTAAACCATTTTAAAGAAACTGTACAATCTCAGACACTTAAAGCCAGTTTTATACAGAAATATGATACACTATCGATACCCTATACTATACCCTGTCAGATACCTATCGATACAACAGAAACAGAAACAGAGAGAGAAACAGAGAGAGAAACAGAGAGAGAGATAAAGCCAAAAAGCAAAAAAGAAAAATCACCAACTAAACTTTCTTTTGGAATTGAGAAAAAGGTTAAACTGTCTCAAGATGAATATAATAGACTATCTAGTGATTTTGGAAAAGCTGTAGTTGATAAAAAAATCCTTGACCTAGAAAACTATCTTAACAAGGGTAATAAATATGAAAGTCACAATCTTGCACTTAGAACATTTTTCAGAAGAGATAATGTTGAGCCTGTTAAAGATCGTAAGAAAAAGACATACACAACCCCTGAAGGTGAGGAAATACAAATATGAACGATAACACTCACAAAGATTTGTTTTTAAAAGAAGTTCAAGAAGACGAGCGGAATGATTACGAGCTACTTGAAAAGATAAGGCAGTTAGGTGTAGATCCTGAGATAGCAAAAGTCATTTATGATATGTCTTCAGGATCAATGAATGATGGGTATCTCATAAAAAGGAACTATTTAGCTCAGGAAGTTTCCGATTTCGGGCGTGAAATAATGCTAGGCGGTTGTATAACCAGAAAAAAGATAGAAGAGATTCAGGAAGCCATTAATGATTTTTACAAAGTAAAAGCTGGAAGGTTGATGCCTGACCAGATAGGAATGATAGATACCCTACCACAAAAAAGGTATGTGATTAAATCCTTTCCTAGTTATGCAAGAGCAACAATGGGCTTGACAGAGGGCTTTCATTTAATAGGTGCTGAAGATAACGTTGGTAAAACCGCTATATTAATACAATTAGCGATTGATATCTTGATTCACAACGAGAATAGCCGTGTATGGTACTTCACACTAGATGATACAGGCGAAAAGCTCTCAAAACGCTTCCTAGCGTCTCTAACGTACTATTTAAGCAAATGCAAGATAGCCGAAACGTCAGAAATAAACTTTGCAAACAGTTATTACGAAAATTGGGATAAAGCACACACAGAAAGCAAGTATGATCTTAAACAGAAAGCTATGGTGCTTTTAAAAGGTTTTTTAGGACGTAAAAGATTAATGGTGATATCGGGTGAACATACTGAGCAGAGCTTGAAAAATGAGCTTAGAGAATGCGACAAGAAAAACGACATTGTAATGATAGATGCGGTTTACAATGTTGATGTAGTCGGTGGTAAAATGAGTTCAACAAACGATATTGACGGAAAGCGTGCCAAGATGTGCAAGGATATAAGCAAGCAGTTTAAAGTTCCTGTTGTCTGCACGAAGGATGCCAGGAAGGGTAAGAATAAGGGCGGTGATATCGACACAGACGGCACTAGAATAAAGGTCAAGATAGGTGGTGAGGACATAGCAGGGAGTAACAAGTGGAAGCACGAACCAGACACTATAGGCACGATGTGGGAAGAAAAGCAGGACACAGAAGGGCTTACAGTAAAGACTAAGACAAAATTTACAGTTATGAGCATGATTAAAAACAAAACTGACAGCTTTTCACCTGTGATGAAATTTATGTTCAATGGAGCAAAGAACACTTTTCAAGAACTAAAAGAAAAGGGTGCTGAGTATTCTACGGAAAACGAAACAAGATGGCAGGATGAATAATTGATGGAGGTGTGAAGATGTTCCATATAATTAAAAAATACATTAAACACTGTATAGCGTTTGAACGTGATGTTCTTAACTTGTATGCACTCGTTGACCAGAAAAAAAGGGAAGAAGTTGACAAAGCGATTGTTGAAATATTGGATGTTGCTAAAGAATTATCCATAAAAACGTCTGTGTCATTTCAGGAAATAAGAACATATATGCTAAATTATTTTTATAGATGCCTAGCGGAATGTGGAGATGTTGAAAAAGCACTTACGAAAACTGTTGATAGATTAAAAAAACGAGTAACAACATGAAAAACAAGATCCCAGACTGGAAAGAAACAAAAAACTGCTACTTCTGCGAACACATGGAATCGGTAGAAGAGAAAAAGCGAGTAAAGAACAGAATAACAATCAGTTATCGTTATAAGTGCAACGCTCATAAGGTAGAGATAACGGACATTGGATATTGTGGAAAATTTAAAAGGAGTAATGATGAAAACACTTGAA
>Ga0208771_1001112_pt1 | contig 14749 bp, 9 predicted proteins | sample AntAceMetag02UKX_FD_184775 | JGI IMG/M metagenome (GOLD analysis project Ga0208771, IMG submission 184775) | Saline lake microbial communities from Ace Lake, Antarctica - Antarctic Ace Lake Metagenome 02UKX (SPAdes) (version 2) | ecosystem: Environmental > Aquatic > Non-marine Saline and Alkaline...
ACTGGCATTTTTAACCAACCGAAAGATAGCCCATTTACTGTCAAATGCCAGACTCTTAAAGAACATCTGTTGAACAGTATTGTATGATTTCACTCTAGGTACTTTCATGAAAGAATCAAACCTATCATTGAACCATGACCGAATTGCATCCGTAGTTCTATGAGCCAACGGAGTATGCCGCAAACCAATCTTGTTATTACACACTTGATCCGTTCCCGGATATCGTGGTACAAATATCAGATCGGTGGGACGTGTCCCCATCTTCCAATCGATATCGTGAAAAGTATTACTTGATACAGGACTAACTGGATGTCCCAAAAACACATAACCCAAACGTTTGGATTTGTCTTCATTTGCTCCACTAACATGGAACATCTTAGAATTGGCTTGCTTAGCAATCATTACCGGTATTTCAACTCCGGTATCTTTGTGTTTAACAGATGCCAAAATCGGACCACATTCCCATGCTACAATGAGCTTATACATAAACTCATCAAATCGCATCTTATCCTTTTTATATTTTGACTTAGGTGGGTTACTATGTTTTTCTCGAACTGGACTAAGAGTGAGTTGTTTCACTTTCCCAACTTCAAGTAATTGAGGAGTTACAGAAATTTCTGTTACCCCGACTATTTCGACAACGGAAACATTTTCGGCAATAACTGTATCGACCATGTCTGATTCCTTTTTAATATTGATACTATCGAGTGCGTCTTTCAAAGACGTATTTACTGATTCTATCTTTTTACTTCTCATTTAATAATCTCCTAATGGTTTAACTTTTCATAAAATAAACATTTATCATTTCTTAATCACGAGGGTTCATTTATCACATCCTTTCTTAAAACAATTCAAAAACCTACCTTCCCATCAAAAAGTAATATATATAGATAGGTGATTCTATTTAATTTTTAAAATCCTAAGGAACGTAATAAGAACAAATTAAAAATGGATACTAAAATAGATTATTAACGAGATCATTGAATGAATACTAAATACCGATTACTATCAAAAGCATTGAAAGAGATGGCTAATGTATCAGTGTCAATTAGTGCCTATGAATCTCTCCCATCTAAACCGAAAAAGAAGAAAAAGAAGAAATCGATTGAATTATTAAAAACAGAATTTCCAAAATAAAGGAATTTTTATGGATCGTTTAAAAATAGCTCCAGAACTCAATTTCTGGATGAGTACTGTTCTACATAATAGTCCCTTGAATGAGTACTTTTTTAAAGTTCCAGTTGAAATAGATTATGCAACATGGAAGAGTCCCCATTCTTTATTGGATCTTTTATTTAATGAAACATTTGAACCTAGAGAGTTGGAAGGTAGTTCGTCATCATCATTATGGGATAGTTATGATGGATTCAGATTTTCATGGGGATTCAGGAAAGCAGACCTTACCAAAATTACTGATAAAAATGTTTTAAGGCGTTTAACTATTTATGCTGGTAATGTGGATGTATACGTCGCAAACATTCCAGAAAATGAATATATGTTCGCAACATATAAATACACAGATATTCCGGGTCCAGTCAGTACACTCAATCCTACAACAGAAGAATTGTATAAAGCTTACTCTGAGGTAAATCCTGGTATTGTTAGTGCAGTATGTGCACCATACAGAGCATCGTTGACACCATACCAACAAGAACTGTTGGGGGAATATTACCCACCAGAGAATATTTTTGATATTACTGATCAAGAAGTGGGGATGCTCGAGAAACTTTATGAATATAAATCAGAGTTACCAGTAACTATTAATGATGTAGATTATGATGACTTGACTGACTGTCTTGCCAAATTAGTTTATATCTATTTGGATTGGGAGTTAAATGAGAGTTTTTCTCATTACAATTCAGCTATTCCAATTACTGATGGTTCAAGATTGATATGTTCACAGTATGAGAAACATGTCCTTGATCACCTTTACAGAGTCATATCAAAGAGTTATAACATGACTTATACCCAAGATAGGGTAGATGAATTGATTCCTCTTGAGCACGATTTTATGCGCGTACAGTTGACTCAGGTACAAGTCGACGATAAGCAAATTATATTACCATCAGATGAAATTCCATATGATGGAAATGATTTCTATCTGGTACATAATGGATTCAAAAAGGATTATGGTAAAGATTATTTACTCCAGATGATTAGACCATATGAAACTAATCAAGAAATTGTTGAGACATCTATTAGATGGAATCATGATGATTTTCATGTCGACGATGAAATATATGTCCTATGGTCATTTCTAGCTCCAGAGAGCCTATCTGAATCTCTGGATAATTTAAATACTGATTAGATGGAACAAATCTAAAAAGGATTTTGTAATGAGTGTACAATGTATAGATTGTGTTAATTTTAATGCTGGTGAGAATATACCTCATCCGTTTGGACCACCTGATCATTATAGAGAACTTTGTGATGCCCCTGAAAATCTTAAAACTGATTATAGGGGAGAAGTAGACAGGAGAATTAGTACTCCAAAAATTATCAACAAACATAATAATTGTGTTTGGTTTCTAGCTCTAAACCCATCATCAAGTTCATCAAGTAGTTCAGAGGATGATCCATCTAATCCAGTTGTTACATCTATCTCTGTTGTAGATGCTGATCTCATAGATGGGATTAGATTATCCTCTTGTACAAGTCTATAATAATGTTAAACAACTAGTAATAATGGGTGTAACATCAATAGATAGTAATACGATTGAAGTTGACTTTGATGGATATGTCCCATTGGTTGGTACATGGCGTATAATAATTAAACGATAAGGATTTATAAGTTGCATACAATTCAAGATTTTTTCGATATATTTGAATTCCTTCGAAACAATCCACAATCTGAGTTGGATCAGACTCTAGAATTAAGAAGTGATATCTTCCAAAATCAAACAGCGGCTATTAATTCTAGTATAGTATTTGAAGATGGTGGTATTGAATCTACTGACACTATCAAAATGAATGCAGCGCTATTGGCTAGATCAAAGGCAAAGGATTATTTTGATAAGGTATTATATCAAACAGCATATAATACAGCTGATTATAATTTACTGAGAGACTACATAAGAGATTGGTATGCTTCTCATAAGACTATCCAAGATTTAATGCAACAGGCTACAGATGCTTATTCTTTACCATCTGATGATATAGATCTAGCTATTGAAGGGTTCGGAGCACCCATATTCAACAAGTCTCTAATAAATGATAAATATACTAGAGCTACTCTTTTATTATCATTAGCTGAATTATATAAAATTAAAGGATCTCCTCAATCAATTCTATCGGCACTAGGTTTTATTGGATTTGGTAATGTCTCCATGAGAGAATGGTGGACAGAAAGAAATCCAAAACTTCTCACTGATTTGAATATGAGAGGAATTGCTATAAACCGAGGTCAGACATTTAATGAACAAGATGGAATATATGTACCAACTGAAGATAGAGATCTTGAAGACGAATTAATTTCTTGGGATAGTTTTAAGAAGAGACTAGCTGAACTTGGTGATCCACATTGGCAATATTCTAGAAGCGAAATTCTAGCAGTTGACAATGACCCAGATGTTCATATGAAGTTACCTTCAATCACTCCTTATTATAGCTTAACGTTTAATGCTGATGTTAGTAAAATCGACCAAGTATTAGGAATGCTTGAATATCAAATTATTGAAGATTTCAATAATTTCATTAATGGCAATGATTATAAACATTTTACATCTATTGAAGGTTATGGATCCCCACTCTCTATAACTGAATTATATTTAGCTTATTCTTATACTCAAGCTAGAGCTGATGAAGACAATAAATATTTGCATCTTAGGGATTATCTAGTTAATGATAATAATTACACCCCACCTGTATATTCATATCCACATTCATATGAAAAATTAATTTTATGGGTAGATCAAAATGTAACAACAGATGATATTGATAAGTATACTCCATCATACTACAATTATTATGCCGCAACTAATGAACTGGTTGCTTGGTGGAACTCTGAACCTGCATTAGCTGGAAATCCAATCCCCGATATCTATTATGATAAATTCTTATTCAGTAGAGAACCAGTTATACAAACTAATGATAAGAAACTTCAATATACTGGTGATCAATTTGTAGAAGGAACCACTGAATTAGATTATGCAAAAATATTAAATGATTATCAGACACTACTCTACGAAACCCCATTCAATAGAATCATCAAGAATTCGGAATATAATACTACTACTCCATCAAATGAAGTTATTGATGATACCGAGTTGATGCAAGATCTGCAGCAAGAATATCAAGATACCGCATACATAGATATTTATCAGACAGGTTCAGAAACAATTGATAGAACAAGTCACGACGGATCTACCTTATTACCAAACAGTATCGGAGTGGCTGGTACTTGGGCTATTGATGATAATTATTTATATAGATGTGTAGATGCAAATTCATGGGTAAGACATAGTATAGAAAATAAACCATGGGCAGCACCAACGCCCCCAGCTGAATTACCAGATAAATGCGACTGTGGAAATATTGGTTCGTTCTATTATGATAACAGTTATATTTATTGGCAATCATCAAGATGTTCCCAAGTAAGATTTATCGTTGAAGATAGTTGGACAGTAGCAACAGGTACTGGTATATTACCGAATTCATTAGGAACAGCCAACGATTTTGTAAATGATATTAACTATTATTATTTTTGCATTTCTACTGATACATGGGTTCGTCATACAGTAGAAAATACATGGGATGATAGTCTACCACGATTAGCAGTATTTGTAGGAGAAGAATTAATATACCCCACATTGGACTTGACTAACCGTTATGATGCAGACAGAATACTTAGAGGAGCTCCCCCTGTAGGCTCTCCATCTGATCTAGATGATATTGGATCATATGAAGGTAAGACTGTCATAGTTAAAAATGATTCAACTGATTGTTTACCAAGAGTATATGAATACCAGTATATAGAAGTAAGTTCATCTAGTTCTGGAACTGACCCACTACTTGGGTGGTTACCTTCTGCTACCAAAGGAATCAATGATGTAAACATTGGATTGAATAATTCATTAATACTATGGATTGAAGAACAGGCAACTTTTGTAGTAGTTGACGAAGACGACCTGGATTATAATAGATCACAGTTTGGTCCTATGGCTGAATCATTACTTGTTGAACTTTCTGGATATATAAGCTCAACATTTAGATCAGCAGGCATCGATCTGGCATCTTACTTTATCAGATTCAGAGGAAGTGAAGCATTATTTAAAGTAATTGATTTCTTCAAACCGAAACGTGCAAGATTATTATTCTTTGCATTATCTGTTATATTTGATGATCGACTTCATAATACTGTCAAGACAGATGAAGGAGTAGATACTACAAAGATCATTCAACAACTGGATACCTTTATACCTAAGCAGGATGCTAGCTATGTATATCCTGAGAGCGGTTTATACAACAGAAGGTACCATTATGACGATCCCAATGAAGCCTATGATATAGGCGCATTTAACCATTGGAACACGAAGCATCCTAGACCGGTTGATTTAAAAGCCACAATCCAAACAGGAAGGGATTCATCAACTAATTGGGCTTATGGTTATTGTATTGATTATCCAAGACCGGCATTTCCAACTGGAGAATCCACAATTCATGGTTATCCTGAGACTGTTGATGATGGGGATAGATTGGGTGTCTATGATGCATATACTGATATTGATACACAGCAACCAGGTCCAATCAGTAATGAAGAAACAGTTGATTCTGGATTAGATGATGAACATGAATTAATTATTAGAGGGTCAATTAATCATATAACGCTAAGTGAACCGAATACTAAAATTGGTGAATCAAGTCCATCAGAAGATGATACTACTAGTGTTTCCGGATTAACAATTGAACGTCCAGTATATCATAGACCTGTGTACATAGCCCTTAAAGATCTCCAATATGAATGTTACCCAGCAAGACCACCTAGTTGTTGTGATTATTATGATGTGGGTTGCATACATGATGGTGAAGGAAATCCATCTTATGATTTATGGGATGGTACTCAATGGGTAGCAACTCCAGAATCATATACCCAACTCGAAGATGGACAAAGGAATCCTGGTGATACATATTGTACTGATTGTGATGTTGGTAACTATACTCCTGATTTGGATCAAAATAATATACCAGAAGAATGGATCGCTGCTGGAGTATACCATACTGAAATTGAGGCTAGAGGATTTACTGGTACCCTTACTTGGGTTAATGGATCGTGGGATTCCTTTGCAATAACATCTACTACAAATACATATGTATGGGATACTGGAACAAGTAGTTATATTATATCGACTGAATATATCCCTTATGATTTCAGTGTTCGTGGTTATCGTCAACAAACACAATTACATGAAATAGTCCATGTTCATCATAAACCAACAGGATTTCAATTCTGGGAACTTAGACAATACCGCAATGATGCATTTGTAACTGGTTGGGTAGCAGTTGCCCGCACCAAACTTAAAGATTTAGTACATACATCTGATGATCTAGATGATGACAACGTAGCCAATTTCCAGATCGAGAGAGAGAATTTCCTTAACTCTACAGACTTTGATGTTGCTGATGATCCTTGGACGGATATGAATGGGGTTGATGTTGCTGGTAGAGTATCTAGTTCTATATGGATCAGGTCATTAGTTGAAGATAGCTGGGGAAGTCCAGCTCCAATATATCCTAACTCAGCAGGTCATAAATCTCAAAGAGACTGTGATGGAACTTATATATACATATGTAAAGAAGATAATGATTGGATAAGATTCCAGATTGAAGTTGTATGGGCAGATACTTATGTATCATCAACCACTATTCCAAATTCGGAAGGTATTATATACAGAAATAATTATGCTTATCTATATGTATCAACTGATAATTATAAAGGATGGGTTAGAGTCCCAGTTGATACTGCATGGGTATTCCCTAACGATATATTACCAACATCAGAAACTGTAGCAACATCAGATTTCCGATATGTCAATGGAGCTTTATCTTATATGTACTGGACAGTTATGGATACATCTGGAAGTATTGAAATGGTTTGTCCAGATATAATACCATTCATAGAGACATACAGAGGAATATGGGAACTTGAAAAGAAAGCTGGAGATGTATGGTGTACTAAACATCATGTATGGGATGAATTTGATTATTATTATGTGATAACATTTAGAGATGCAATCAGAAGAGTGTTTGGATGGAAATGGAATACATGGGAAATGTATGAAACTGGCCAACTCCAAGAAGCAACATGGGCTGAATTATCCGAACCAGCATGGGAAGACCTAGAAGATGATATGGCTGACTCTGAACCACATATCTCAGAAGAAGAATGGGATGGTATTCGTTCTAATGTTTATGCAGTATATGATAACTTTAGTTCGAGTAGTAGTTCAGGAACAGCTGAACCAGTGGGTGGTTACCTATATTGGTTCAATTTATTGACTGTAAAATTCCCATATATCACATGGCCACCATATGTTCCTGATTTAGTTAAGAACTCAGATGCAGATTACTGGAATGTATATGAAAAAACAGATATAACTATATATCACCCATTTTCAGATAGTCTGATAGCTACTGATGATTCAGAAATATATGTTTTAGAATATGGTGAATTAATAACAGAATCAGAATGGCCGTATCCGGCTGTATTAAAAATGACTGAAGATTGCCAATTCATTAAAATTTCAGAATCCGGGTTATGGAAGATACAAGAACTTGATAATTTACCTAACTGGGAATGTTCATCAAGTAGTACATTATAGAATTTATAGTATATTGATTTGAATAAAATTAAAATTAGAGGATATTCTTATGGCAAACCAAAAAATTAGCGATTACCCAGCAATAACTACTATTGCTTCCGATGATCTACTGGACGTGTCGAAATTTAACAACCCCAATTACATATCCAGTAAGATTAAGTTTTCAGACTTTATAACTGTGGTTGGTACTAGTCATACACATGTATCTGCAAACATTACGGATTTCGCAGCTGCTGTATCTGGTAATAGTAGTGTATCAAGCAACACTACTCATAGAGGGTTAACTGATAATAACCCACATGGTGTAGACGCTGATGATATAGATTCTAATCTCGCTGACCATCTAACTGATGCACATACTGATAGAAGACATCTAACTGATACCGAACATGATATACTAGTACCAACTAAAATTGCCACACCAACAGGTGACGGTGTCAGTGACGCAAATCCTTTACATTTCCACCGTGATAATATGAGCCCGAATGTTGGTACTGATCTAACCGATAACTTCGTACCTATTACAATTAATGATGATTACTATACTAACTATACCAACTTAATTGCAACTGACCAAAGCGGAACACAGATTGTTTTATTTGGATCAACGTATAGTCCATCTCAAGATACAAAATATTACATGGGAACTAGAGACTCTTCATCTGAAACATTCCTCGTTAATCCTACACCTATAGATATTCCTGAGTGGGTGATACCTACAGGATACTCCATAAATGGGGAGACATTTGGTTGTCTTGGACATAATCATGATTCTGTTGTAGTAAACTCAAATATATTAACAGCAGTCCGACAAACTTGGCAGAGACGATTTGTTATACATTATGGTGATTGGACTCCTACTAACTGGCTTGAAGAAAACACATTTGATGTAACCGATATGAAAGTTGAATTAGATGGATACTCTGAAAAATTCTTCAATCTTTTATATATTCACCCAACAAGATTAGGTTTAGCTCCAGGTGACGGTAGAATTATTCATACTTATGTTTATTCGTTGAATAGTAGTGGATGTGACTATAGAATGCGGGTATACACTGAATCAGACTTCCGAGCAATGCTTGACGCCGGTACTCCAGAATTACTTACCAATATCCTGACTAATGAAGGTGAAACGATTGAGATTTTCAGTACAAGGTCTGCAGGTCAATCTCTATCCACATTAAACATCACAGGCAGTTCCGGATATACTAATGCCTTGGGTTATTCATTTGATGTTGATGACAATGGGGGAAATCCAACCGCTTCCTTATCCGGAACATTTGATATAGTTGGTGGCGCGATTACTAATATCACTATAACACATAAAGGTACAGGTTATACAGCTACCCCGATCGTTAGTATACCATTAGCTGCTGGTGCAGGTACCTCTACTATAGAAGTTATAATGGAAGATGGATGGATTGATTATCGAAATCAATCTACAACCGATTATGATACCCAAGTTCGTCGAGGTATGCATGGTATCAATATATCTACATCATATGATAATATTCGTGAAGCACTTATCTTCTCATGTGGTATCCGGTTGGATATATCTGGTAGTAAGTCTTGGTCAGGCGGGGTTGGTGCAGTTAATGGATATCTATTAACTAATGATAATTTGGTTAACGGTAACGGTCCTTTAGATGTTTGGGATGGTGAAACACAAAGTTTGGCTAATCCAAAAACTTCAACTGCTACCAACGCTCCAGGTGATCCAGTTCCTGGTATCAGTGCACCACAAGGATTATCCAAAGCATCTGGGACTAATCCAAACAATTATTTCAAATACTGGGATTACCATGATGGTTCAAGTAACTCATACGGATCATGGGCGTACACTTCCTATACGAATAAGCGGATACCTCGTCAAAATTCTTATCCTTACCTTACACTCACTACTTACTTTGATTGGAAAAATGATAAGATGATCCAGTACATTGATAGTGGTGGGTATATCAATTACGAGGAAATGAATTCGGAAAGATTGTATCATTCAGCCCCAGAGATTGGTTCCGTTATTGATCATGTTTCATTCGAGGCTACTACATATCCAGATGTTAAAGGGTTTGATATTGCATCAACCTCACCATGGTCGGAGGGATACGGAGCTTCTGACTTTATGAGATTATTTGAATTTGGTTCAGAGTTGATAATATTTTACTGGCTTAATAGCGATAGCCAGCAATATTTGAGTCTCATACGAGATCCTTCTGGGTGGGAGGGAATCGATAATAATGATAATGGGTTGATAGAATTCGAATCTAATGGATCATCGTCAATGAACGACGAGGATTCATGGAGTATCGATCCTGCGGTATATGATGCTACTTGGGGTTCAGCGAACTGGGGTTGGGATAAAACTACCGCGATTGCAGAAATAAAGAACTGGATCTTTCACTCAGGAAATACGACAACTCTAGTCAATGCTAATCTATTTGATCCTCTTGGTTCACCCGTTGGTTCCAAATTATATCTTAGATCACAAGGACGAGTTGTTCTAGAATACTCAGCTGACACATATGTTGACGGTGAGGGATATACTAAACCGCGACTAGTCATTCGACCTGCTCAAGGTATTGCTGATGCATTCCTCGGGGTGTATCCTGTAATTGATGAAAATCCTGCTAGTGGTACTTATGATTTCGTCGCTTGTCATAATTATCACGCGGACGGAGTCAAAACCATACAACAAATCTATGAATGGAAATTGACACAGTCTACAAAATATTATCAAATTAACCTCGGATGGGTATTCGACGGGACATATTTTTTCGAATCAGGTATGACACTAGATGGTCAACCTGATGAAGTCGAAGCAAAGAAGCCGCAGTTGTTTATATATGAAGAAATAGGAGCTTCAAGTAGCTCGTCTGGTGGCAGTGGTGGCGAATGGGTGAGACTTCTAGATTCTACTGGTGCAACATTTGTTATCAACCCCGTCCACATGACTCGGGCTGTCAATATGTGGGATAATGCGTGGCATGTTGGTTTAGGGCAAAGTATATGTACAGAATCTGGATATCTATATTTGAATATTGAGGGTATTGCATTTCATACTGCATACTATTCAGGAGAAGATTGTGGGTTGATCAAATATGATACTGGTTCCGGAACACCGTATTGGTTAGATCCAGTGATTGATGTTACAAATCTGATTACATCTTCTAAGACGGGAACAACAACTACTGCTCTATCTCATAATGATAGGTTTGGTTATTATTTCATGAATGGGTATTCGGCATCAAGTCAGCTCAATCCGAATGTTTCCGGATCATTCAAATTTCCGTTACAAAAGCATATCAAGATTTTATCATCTAAATTTGATGGAAGCTCAAATATTACAACCCCTGATGATTATGTCGTTTCTGGTACAAATATTGGAGGGACTGCAACATCAGGTACTACTGATTTGATATTAGAAGATACTACTAAGTCATGGATCATTAACGAATATCAAGGATCATTCATCACTCTCGGAACACCAAGTTTTGCTTCGGGCATGATTACATCAAATACAGCAACGACGATCACTGTATCTGAATTAGTATATGGTGACACTACTGCATTTGTGGTAGGTGATACTTATGAGGTCAGAGAATTAAAGGGATTCTTTAACGATTACAATCATGCGATTCTATACAAAGGTTCGTACTTATCTAATAACGTATCGAACTCGCATAGTGTATTCCTTGGTGATAACAAGATTCACATCAATGGGGTATCTATGGCATCAATCGTTGCTGCTGTGGAAAACTGGGGAGCTGCACAGAATCCAGTTGTTGATTTCCCACTCACTGTTGATCTATTTCCAGGAACAATAAGTGTCCCGATTCAAGATAACTATATCTATCTGACATTGATAGATGGTGATAAGATTAGACCTGAAGTTACAACAACGAAAGGTCCTTCTCTATACAATAGAATCTTAATTGCTAAGATACAAACAAATGATTTAGGTATTGTGTCTGGTGGTCAGGAATTCTATGATTGTGATCACCTAGCTATTAAGTATCCTAATCTGGTGAATGGTGAGAACGCAGATAATTATCATACTCATATACTTGATGCTGATGGTATAACTGCAATAGTCAGAGGAGCTGGATCATCAAGTGCTGGTGGTGGTATGACTGTACAAGATGCAATTGATTTACTAGATGACCGAATTGATGAACTAAAAGAATTAATTGAATCTCTCCACCCATAGGAATATAAATGAATGAAATCTATATTATGCTTTCAGGCGACAATTTTGGTCTGAGTAGAAATCATATAAATGATAACTTTTCAACACTATCAAATCAAGTAGATTTAGTTGTTAGTGGTATGGATTGGCAAGAATCAGTTATTAGCATTGAGGAATTATCCAATGCAATCCCTGCCGAGGGGAGCCGTTATATTGCCTCCCAGAATGATGTATCCACTAACCATACATGGGTAAAGGATTACATCTATGAATGGTCTATACCGGAAGATAATTGGATTGGGACCGCACCAACTAGGGGAATGATTACCTTTATTGAAGATGTTAATACTATTTATGTTTATGATGGTATCTCATGGAGTTCGTTATCAACATTCATTAGTCATAACCAAACCATTGGGGTATCTGGTGGAATAATTAGTGAACGTTTCCATTTCACGCAAAGTGAACATAACATATTGACAAATGGTCAAGATGCACAAAGTCTCCATTTTCATGATACTGAATCATTATCAGTACCAGTAACAGATAATTCAGTAGGCACAAAACAAGAATGGATATTATCAGGGAACTATTTATATAACTGTATAGATACTGATACATGGGTAAGAAGCCCAGTAGAAACTGTATTTCCATAGGAACTAATATGTCAAGATATACTGAAATAGAGAGAACAGATAAGATTGGTCCAAGTCGAGTCACCCTCAATAATAATTTTCAATCCCTCGAAAGTTTAATTAATGAGAGGATTTATAATCTGAATTGGAAAGATTCTGTATTAACTATTACTGATGAAGGAACAGCTACCCAGACATTAGGCAATAGATACATTTCAAATGTTACCGGTATTCTATGGACAGAAGATTACATTTATGAATGGGATGGTTCTGATTGGGTAGAAACTATAATTAGTTCTGGTGATGCTTGTGTAGTTGAAGATGAAACAATGATCTATTTTTATATATCATCTACATGGGTCAAGCTATCATCAACAGTAATACATAATGATTTAGATGGACTACAAGGTGGAAATGCAACAGAACGTTATCATGTATCAAGTATTAATCATATCACACTAACTGGTGGATTAGATGCCCAATCATTACATTACCATGATACAGAAACAACCGTACCATTAACACATAATGATACTGGTATTGAAGGTCAATGGGCTAAAGATACAATTTACTACTACTATTGTGTAGATACTGATACATGGGTAAGACGAGCAGTGGAGACATCTTTCTAGTAAGGTATATAATTATGACAGAATTTGAAACTATAGGAAGAACAGATCGTGTTGGTCTAAGCCGTAGTGATATCAACAATAATTTCAGAAAGCTAGAAACAGAGATTATTGATAAGATGGGTGGTTTTGATTGGCAAAAATCTGTTATATCTTTTACAGATGAAACAACTGGCATTGAAGTTATAGGTAATAGATATATCGCAGATTCAGATAGTGCAACATGGACTAAAGATTATATTTATGAATGGGGTCTTCCTGTTGGTGGTAGTTCAAGTGGTTCTGTTGAATGGTTAGAGACTATCCCCGACGCAGGTACAGCTGTATTCGTTGAAGATGATGATCAATCATATATTTATATTGAAAGTTGGGTTAGTTTATTCAAAGGAATTGAACATAATGATCTTTCTGGTATCCAAGGTGGTTCCAGTGATGAACGTTATCATATGAATATATCCCAGATCAATATCTTAACTTTAAACGTCGATGCCCAATCATTACATTACCATGATACAAAAGTATCAGCTCCACCTAGTAATACTGATACAGGCATAAAAGGACAATGGGCAGTTGATTCTAACTATTATTATACATGTACATCAACAAATGTATGGGTAAGACAACCTGTTGAAACAGATTTTCTATATACTGAACCAGAAAGTTCAAGTAGTTCATCAGAGGGAGCATAATGAAAACATACATGTTACAGATAACAAGAACAATTAGAGCTGAAAGACCATCAGAAGAACAAATCGGTACTGATAGTACTCAAGCTAATGTAGGTAATGAAGTCGCTGTAACTCAAGACAAAACTAAAGATAACTTTTTCGTCCTAAATGCTGACATGACTCTGCAGCAAAATGTGAACAGAATCTTATCAATAATGCAGTTCAATCCGTTTGCTATGAATGTGGGTGATGGCTGGAGGATTATTGAATATCCCCATTCCGATAAATGGACTAAGGACTATATTCAACATTCTAAAGTTGTTGAAGGAGAAGTAACAATCTATGCTGATGTATGGGTTCAATACATAAAAGAAGATGTTAATGGTACTAATAATTATACTGGAGTTGATGCTTTAACTGAAGCTACAGCTTTCATTGAAACTCTAGATGCGTCAGATGGATGGGTATTAGGCCAAGAGTGGGGTAAAACTATTGTGATTTATTCTAGACCATCTCTATGGATTGTAGATGAGCTAGGAGCATTGTATGTCCCATTAGATGGTTCTGCAGTTAATCCTGCGTTTGGTAGAACGGATAATGATAGGTATTAATCAATTAGTTACTTTAATTAAATTTTTATGATTAACAAGCTGAACAAATAATAAATTATATATTGGAGGAAAGGTTCAAAATGGCAAAAGAAATAATTAACATGAAAGATAACTATCATCCAGCATTACATGATAGACTTTCCACTGAAGCTAAAACACCCAGAGGTATCGTTGGTATCTATGATAAACTCCCCAATGGTGAT
>Ga0208771_1001115_pt1 | contig 14740 bp, 12 predicted proteins | sample AntAceMetag02UKX_FD_184775 | JGI IMG/M metagenome (GOLD analysis project Ga0208771, IMG submission 184775) | Saline lake microbial communities from Ace Lake, Antarctica - Antarctic Ace Lake Metagenome 02UKX (SPAdes) (version 2) | ecosystem: Environmental > Aquatic > Non-marine Saline and...
TTAAATTATGTTGGGATACAACGGGACTTCTTTACAGTGGCAGATGTATATGACAGTCAGGCACTAGACCCGCATGTTAATAGGGTGCGATTCAGAGAGGAATGGTGGGCTTAACCGATGACCGATGGAGCTAGATCTGGATCTTTCTGGGAATTTATGGAAATTCATGGATTGAAATGTCAAGCGCTCTTACCGACTGGTCCAAACACATTTGTGTCTTCTGATCGACAACTTCAGCCAGACCCCTTGATGTCTCCAATCTCAGCATGCCGAAAACAATTTGTAGTGTGGTCGTTTGCCATTCCCACCGCCTGCATGAACGCGTAGCAGATCGTCGGGCCCACGAACTTGAAGCCTCGTCGTTTCAAGTCTTCGCTCATGTGGGAAGATTCATTTGTCTTTGAAGGCACGTCATCGAGCTCATTCCAACGGTTCTGAATTGCCTTTCCGCCCACAAAGCTCCAGATGTACTTGTCGAAGCTTCCAAATTCTTTTTGTATTTCGAGAAATGCCTTGGCGTTGGCGACTGCAGCCTCGATCTTGCGTCTGTTCCTGATGATTCCAGAATCTTTGAGTAACGTCTCAATATCTTCTTTGCCGTATTTTGCCACCTTTTCTGGATCAAATCCGTCGAAAGCCTGCCGATAATTCTCTCTTTTCTTCAGTATTGTAGACCAGCTAAGCCCTGCCTGCGCCCCTTCCAGGATCAGAAACTCAAAGAGGCGCAAGTCATCGTGAACTGGAACGCCCCATTCTCTGTCGTGATATTTGATCATCAAAGGATCATCGCCGACCCATCCGCATCGTATCATCAGTTTCTGTCGCCTCGTTTTGTCCACTTCAACCACTTCACCACTTTTGGCGCTCAATATCCGTGCCCCTGCACTATTCACGCTCCCATTTGCTGTGCGTTTCAGAAAACCTATATTGCTTGTGGCAAGAACGAAGATGCCACGAAGACAAAAGGGAACTTGTGATATCATGCTGATCGGTATAATGTCTGACTCACACGACAACTTTCCGGGCCTCATCCAGGCTCGGGAGATTTTCGAGCAACACGGCGTCGAGATGATGCTCCATGCCGGTGACGTGATCGCTCCTGGGATGTGTTACGCCTTTGAGGGGGTATCCAAATAGAACTGAAGCTGGTCTACGGCAACAACGATGGTGACAGAATCGGGCTCAAGAGGGACTTTGCCAGGATCGGCGCGGAATTTCTTGACGACTTTGGCGAGATTGAAGTTGACGGCCTCAAGATTGCGCTGTTGCATGGAACTTATGAACCCTTGGTCAGGGGCCTCGTCGAATCGGGCAGTTACGACGTCGTAGTAAGGGGTCACGATCATCATGTCAACGTGGAAAAGGGCGAAACCTTGCTCATCAACCCTGGAGAAGTCTGGGGTCATTTCACAGGGAGAAAGAGCGTGGCGATCCTTGACACCGAAAACTTGGACGTGGAAATCGTGGAGATGGGAAACCGGCCCTCGATAGAAGATATGACCCAGCGGTGACTACACCCCCGACTGAAGTCGGGGAGGTGGCCACAAGTGGCAGATGTATATGACAGCCAAGCACTAGACCCACATGTCAATAGGGGGCGGTTCAGAGGGGGAAGGAGGGTGGGACGGGCTTAGACGATTGACTGATGGAGCCAGCCGTCTATCTCACCAAAGGGATAATAGTCTGTGATGTTCTCCCCGATTTTTTGGAGGTTGTTCTGACAGGGTTTGCCTTCGCAAGGGTGATCGCTCCAGTAGTTTCCGCCTTTGAGCGCCCCCCAATCCCACAGATTTTCGCCATCGTCTATCGCCTGTTCGGTGTTATTCACGAAGTTGTTGTGGTATATCAAGTTGTCATTGGATTCTACCAGGTTAATTCCGATTCGATTTTCGAGGAAGGTGTTTTCGACAATCTCGTTCTTTTCGGATCCTGCCATCAACAAAACCCCGCACAAGTTGTTCTGGGAAAGCATGTTGCTTGAGATCCGGTTGCAGGTAGACTCGATCAGGGCGATCCCGTTGAACTTGTTGTTACAAGCCTGGTTTTTGACGATCTGGTTGTTGCTAGAGTTATATATCCTCATGCCGTAGCATCCAGAAACGTTGTTTTCCTGGATCGCGTTGCCCTCTGAATTGTAGACGAAGAGCACGTCGTTTAAGATATCGTTCTTTTCGATAACAGAATTCTGGCAATATGCAAGCGTCATATGGGCACATTCCCTTTCAGAGATTGTTAACCCTGATTTTCCGTAATAGTAGAGAATTGGCTTTCCGTCTACTTGGTTCGACTCTTCAACTTGGTTGTCGAAGCTCTCTTCAGACTTGCCATCTACATAGAATGCCAAACTGACGTTCGTTAGGGCGTTATCTTGCAGCACGTTAAGCGACGAGTTACTCATTACGATGCCATGGTCGCCATCGATGATCTCGTTTGCCAGCACCTTGTTAGAACTGGACTGGGAAAGTATTATGGCATAGTCGACCTTTGTAATCCTGTTCTTTTGGAGGCCACAGCCCTCTGAAGAGACTAAAGAGATCCCATTTTCAGAATTGATAATCTCGTTTTCGTGGATGAAGTTCCTCGTGGCAAATTTAAGTCCCAACGCAGTGGTTGTGTTAACCACTCTGCATCCATGTACCTCGTTTTCTCGGGAAGACCCTTTCAGAAGTATTCCGGACTTGCAGTCGGTGACAACGTGATCATCTATCAAGTTATTTCGGCTATTTGTGATGAGATAGACTGCCCTTGCGCATCCTGACTCTTTGCAGTCCTTTAAGATATTATTTAGTGAGTTGTTGAGCAAAATCCCGGCAAGAAGGGTGTCTTCCGCCTGGTTTGTAGTTATTTGGTTCTGGCCGGAATTGAGCAGGACTATTCCGCAGTATCCACCCCTTTCTATGTTGTTTTCGATGAAGTTTTGGAGCGATCCGTTAAGGAAGATGCCGTGAACGTTCTCCTCGAGTAAGTTATTTCTGATCTCGTTTCCGTCAGAATCCAAGTATATTCCGGGACCTCTGAAGTTCTTTATGGTCAAGCCCTCGATCCTGCAGCCTTCTGCCAATACCTCAATCCCGATCTCGCTGCCGTCGCCATCCAAAACGCATGGTCCATCTTCGCCGGTGGGTGGCATGATGACTAATGTCTTATCCAGTATGAGATGTTCCTGATAAATGCCTGATTTTACGTATATTGTGTCACCACTTTTTGCATTTTCGACTGCTTCGCTGATGGTCTTGTAATTGCCAAAACCATCGTCGTCCACTATGTACATTCTCGCTTCAGTTCCTGCGATGAGGCCCGCAACCAGGATGATCAAGATTACAATTGCTGATTTCGACATGCGTCCACCCATGCAACTCCTTTTTTCCATAAGCAATACATCTTTCCATCAAATATCGAGTTTGTGATGGATACTGCTTAACGATTAAGCACTAATCTTTCGAGAACCGCATTAGTGCGATCGAATTGGTTCTCGGCTATGGTGTGTATTGAACTCATTTCCGATTATAGTGCTTAACGATACCTTTTGGACAAATCTCTAACTCACAAGAGTTAGAGATTTGTCCTATTCATATCGTTAAGTACTAATCTTTCGAGAACTGCATTAGTGCGATCGAATTGGTTCTCGACTATAAATTTTGGATGGAACGAGCAGTATAAATATCCCGTATCATGCAAAAATCTTATCTACCCTACATGAGACTACTTCAATCTTGGTGGTCGGTTTGAACAAAGTAGCACCTCACAGGCATTGTATAGTCTGCGGCAAGACCGTCGGCGAAGAGGAGACTTTCTGCGACGAGGTTTGCGAGTCCAAGTACAAATCAGCTCAGCGGCGCCAGATGTTGTTCTTTGTGGTTTTCGTGATACTTTTGATTCTCATAATAGTTCTGCCGGTTTTGGTAGGCACAAATCAGGGTTGAGAAAAATTGAACGGGAGGAGTGGAATCGTATGAGGTTGGCGGCAGTCGTTGTGGCGATTACAGCGCTGGCTTTGATCTTCTTGGTCGGGATCAGTTCAGCTAACATGGGGAGAGATTACCTTCAGGTCCAAGAAGTGACGATGGTGCTTGAAGACTGTGATGCCGTCTTTGAGGTGCAGTTTGAACTGGACCGGCTGGCCCGGCTTTACGTTTTGGCCCTGGGAAGCAAGCATATTGAGCGGGACATGACTAAAATTCTCGTCGGTTTTGATGACGTAACCATAAAAAAGGCGGGCTCTAACGAGGCTGTGCTAGTGGCTCGGGACGCTGCTGAGCAGAATGGCGGATACTGCCTCTTTGATCCAAAACCCTTGGGATCAAAGGTTCCCAAGCTCACCGTGGTCTATCCAGAAGGCGTTTCTCGGACCTATTATGACGTCACAGAAACGCCAAACGTCTTCTGCGAGGTTAAGAAGACGTTGAAGGTAATGCATCACATTACTTGATGTAATCTTGTGCATATAGTGCTTAACGATACCTTTCAGCCAAATCTCTGACTCGTAAGAGTTTGAGATTTGTCCTATTCGTCCTATTCGTATCGTTAAGCACCATTTTGGCGAGAACTATCTAATCGATTCTCGACTATAGTCAAGAACTGCTGCTCAGATTCCTACACGTTGATCGGCACCATCCAAAGATTACTCGATTTTTAGGTTCTCTGATAGAATCAGTCGTCACTTTGTCAAGACCGAAAGGGACGCGCACGGCACGCGCCGATCGGCGCCCAGCTTTCCGCTTCGTCCCTCTTGAGGTCGGCAAGGAACTCCGGGGCGTGGCTGGTGGGCCTGGATATTGGTCTTGCTAATGGGCGCCTTTGCCTCCGTTCCCATGCGACCTTTCAGCCCGAGAGGAAATCGAGGTCGCCACCCGCTCCACGATCTCGACCACCTCCGCCGAGAGGTCATACAGCTTGTACACGATATCGTCGATCAGCCGGTCGGCGCCCTCGATCCTTGCAAGAAGCGATCCTGTGCGCGGCTTCCATCGATTCGTCGACTTTGCGCCTGGTTTTCTCTCCCTTGGTGCTTTCGGGCAAGGTGTCGGATCTTGGCAGAAAGGGCGCAGGGGCCTCGGGGACCTTGGATGTTGCGCACGTATTCATGCACTTTTGTTCTGTTGGCGTTTTTCTGGGTGGGCGCGAGGCTTTTGCCGCCATCGTCTTTGAGGTATGGGGGGTGAAGGGTGTGGGCATTGCTGTAATTCTCTATGCCCCGGATTCAATCGAACATGTATCGACAACATATATTAATTGGGATTTACATCACATTCATCAAGATGGACTATCATGACTAAGATTAATCAAATACAAAACGCATTACGAGAATTAGATGGGGGTTCCTTCCAAAAGTTAGCCGATGCATACCTTCATAAAAAAGGGTATAAACGAATCAACCCGCTCGGGTCGGTCATAGGGGCAGACAAGACTAAGAAGGGGACACCAGATACGTTTATCAGTCTCCCAAACGGAAAGTACGTTTTCGCCGAGTATACAACTCAACGGTCTGGAATCTGTGAGAAATTCAAGGACGATCTTGGGAAATGCTTCGACGAGACAAAAACGGGTGTGCCTGTCAAGATGATTGAGGAAGTGGTACTTTGCCACACATCAACCTTCACGACCAAGGAAGAACGTGCCCTTGCCAAGGAGTGCCAGAAGCGCGGGGTTAACCTAAATATTTTCGGTATTGGTTCAATTTCCAACGATCTTTGCTATGATTACCCCGGACTTGCACAGGAACATCTCGGAATTGAGATAGATACGGGACAAATCGTATCTCCTGATGAGTTCGTCGCCACTTATAACAAGAGCAAGGTTGTTGCCCGCCTTGATACAGCTTTTCACTTTCGTGATGAGAAAATTGAAGAAGTTCTGCAGGAGCTAGAGACAGGTGACTTAGTCATAGTGTCCGGTCGACCCGGCATTGGAAAGTCTCGTCTTGCGCTGGAGTGTTGCAAGCGATTCAAATATGCTCACCCTGAGTATGGGGTCCGATGTATCCTCAACCGGGAACTAAACCTTTTTGAGGATTTACGTATCTACTTCTCGGAACCAGGACATTTCCTGATCCTTGTGGACGACGCAAATCGCATAAGTCGATTCGAGTACATCGTCCAGCTTCTTCAAGACCAGCGAGAGGACAAACGAATAAAGGTAATTGTCACTGTCCGAGATTATGCCCTCGATCAGGTAAGAGAAGCTGCATGCCCTCTAGGTATTGAAAGCATCGTTGAATTACAGGTAATGGAGGACACTCAGATAAAGCAGTTAGTAATGGACGAGTATGGCATCCTAAACGAACGTTATCTTGACCGAATCGCCAAAGTCGCACGCGGTAATCCCCGTCTTGCTATCATGGCCGCCGAGGTAACGAGTCGAGAGAACACGCTTGAAAGTATTAACGATGTAACAGCTCTCTACGACGGATATTTCGCATCCATAAGGATCGACATCGAGGATTTCGGTGATACCAACGTCCTTAAAGCTGCTGGCATAGTTGCCTTATTCCAATCCGTGGATCGCACAAACGGGGAGATGATGGGTGACATCGAGGAAGCATTCGGAATCCCTACAGAAACTTTCTGGAAGGCTGCAAGACGGCTGCATGATTTAGAGGTCCTCGACATTTACGAAAATGGAGTGGTGCGAACTTCTGATCAGGTGCTTTCAACATATTTATTCTACCTCGCCTTTTTTAAAGATTGTGCTCTAGACTTCTCGGCTATTTTAAATCATTTCTACCCCCGTTTAAGGCATCGGTTGGTGGATGCCATCTACCCTGTAATGAGTGCATTCGATAGCGATGCGATCACAGAGGCTATGCGCCCTCACGTTGACAGGATTTGGGGATCTATGGAAGAAAGAGGAGATCATCAATCACTGCTACATCTGATGGACGATTTCTGGTTCATCAAACAGACAGATACACTTGTTTACGTCCAGAATCGTATTCAGGAGATGGAGGCAAAGCCAACAGATCTATCCAAGCTAGAATTTAAGGCAAGTTTTGGCATTTCATCACCGTCCATCCTCAGTGTGCTCGGTTCATTTAGACAAGCGGATAATGCCACATTTCGGATTGCATTTGGCCTCCTTTTTGACTATCTTGACAAGCGGCCAGAAGAGGCGCCTAAGGTGCTCCTCCTTCTCATTGACCAGTTTGGATTTAGGGACACGTCCCATCACTTTGGCTATACAATTCAAAGGGAGGTGATCGATGTTTTATGGGAGCGAACGTTAGAAGAAAATGACGAACTGTATTCAAAGCTATTCCTCGCTGTCGCCGAGCAGTACCTCCAAATCCTCTTTAACACGACCGAATCGAACGGGCACCATGCTTTTAATATGATCAACTTCCAACTCGCACCAATTCCAGAACTTTTCGAGCTGCGTCGAGCAATCTGGAATAGACTGTTTCAGCTCTACAAGACATCGACACTTCGAGACAAGGTAATCGGGCTTCTTCAAAGCTACAGCACGTCGGGTTGTTTAGTCTCCGCAAGTGATATTGTGGCAAAAGACGCAGCGGAAGTGCTTCCATTTATTGAGTCGGAATTTGATCCCGCCAGCTACCACCATTGCTCCTTAGTCCATAAGTACTTGGACGGTTTGGACCACTGTGAAGTAGTATTCGATCGGAACCTTCGGAACAAGTTTACCAACGAAGCCTATAAACTTTCTAAGATACTTCTCTTTGACCGGTCTGATATGAGATCCCTAGGCCTGAGCCGCAATGAGTACGAGCAACTTAAAAAGAAGACGATTGTGAGGTACTTTGAAGGCTTTTGTTTCGCCGATTATAAACAATTCTTTGAGCAGTGCCAAAAGATCCAAGCAGAACTAGATAATTACCACAAGGTGTTTCTCCTTAAGAGCGGAGTTATAGATGTACTACTCACCTTGGCTGACCAGAACTCTGATTTGTACATTGAGGTCCTAGAGCACTATATCGAAATGGGTGATCCACTTAGTTTAAATTCCGTCAGTTTAACCAAAAAGCTTGTGGAGATCTGCGGGAACGAACGCGCTTGCGAGGTTCTTAGCAAGCCCAAATACCAGACGAAACGTGTCTGGCTGTTCGGTTACTACATCTCTTTGCCCCCAAATGCGATTACGCATGAGAACTTGGATCAAATTTGTGCACTTTACCGGGAAGCACAGATAGCAGAGCTACCACATAGCTTCGATTTCTTACTCGGATATCGTTCAATCGACGAGGAAGTGATTGCACAAGTAACAGAGATTACACTGGAAAAGACCGAGGAGGATTCCGGTTCTATCGATCCCCTTTCGATGATGTTCAACCCATACACGGACGTTAACAAAGTAATTATCGACCTCTTTGCCAACGACCTAGACCTGCTCAAACGAGCCTATTTCGTGGTTTTAAAAGCTGAGCCAGACATGGATTACGACGGACAGACTTTTACCCGCATCTTGGATCTCGAACCAAATTTCGTCTTGGATTATGTCAATCAGATGTACAAGGGAAAGGAATGGCCAGATCGATATGATGACATCCTCGATTACACCTTCATTTGGACTCGAGACGATTATGAGGATCTGATGACCCGGGTAACTGAGAATATATATGGGCGTGAAGTTGGGCGAGAGTTACTACAGAACACGTACCTTGAGACGTTCTTCGTTTTGAAGGAGAACGTCAAAGATCATCCAGAGGTCAAGGAGCACCAGGATTGCTTCTTGAAAAGTCTCGTCGAGCGCCAGCACAACGACCCCGACTTCATGGAGTTCATCTTCAGCATGATCACCCATTTTTCACCTGAAAGACGCCTTCAATTCGTAGCTCTGTTACTTGAACACAACAAGAATTTTGAATTATTTCGGAAGATTCCTCTAGAGCCGAATTCGTGTGGTTGGATAGGGAGTGCCGTACCTATGCTCCAGAAGCGAGCAGAGTACTTCGAGTCGCTCCTGCCTCTGCTCAATACAGTGGACCTCCTCCAACACAAACAACACGTAAAAAGGAAGATCGGGAAAATCCGCTCGAATATTGAGTGGGAACAAAAGAGGGATTTCATGGAGGATTAAATAATCCCTCACCTCCAAACCCGCCCGCAGCTCACGAGCATTCACTCAAACTTGCCAGATTTCTTGCGGAAGCTCTGTCAGCCTCTCTGCCCCGTTTGTGGTGGTGAGGAACGTATCTTCTATCCCGACAACGCCAAGCCCTGGATAGATCATCTTTGGCTCTACGGCGACGGTCATGTTAGGCTGAATCAAATGATCCGTTGGGCCCAACACTGGATACTCGTCGATCTCAAGGCCTACGCCGTGACCCACAAACCCGCATTTGGCGCCGGGGGGGGCCGCCTAGATGATCCTTGTACCCAAGCTGTTCGCCTCTCGCCTCGGATAACGCGAATATCTCGCGCCCGGTCATGCCAGGACAAAGCGCCTTTGCCACCATGTTTTCAACATCCAGGGCTGCAAGGTGCGCATCTTCGAGGATTGATGGAAGTTTTCCGATGGAGAATATACGAGTCTCGTCGGCGATATAACCGTTGTAAACCCCGCCGTAATCCACGAGCACCGGCTCGTTTCGCTTGATCTTCTTGAATCCAGGCCCCTGAGGCTGAAGAAGCGAAACGCCCCTTCCGCCGGTGGGCGATGCAACGAAACTTGGAACCGCGGCGTTCGGGCCTGACATCAGGTGTCCCATCGGAAGGTCGTGATTGAACCTGCGAAACCGCAAAGACCCCTGATGTCCCAGCGTTCGCATCTTTGCTTCTACCTTGGATGCAAGCTCGATCTCGGTCACCCCTTCTTTCAGGTGCTCAGAGACGGACGCGATTCCTTTGTCCAGCATCTTTGCAGCCTTCCGAATCAGGTTGATCTCAAAATCCGACTTCGTGGCGCGTATCTGTTTGATCGTCTCAGAGACGTTAACGAACTTTGCATCCCCGAGGGCGCGCTTTACCCTCGAATAATTGTTGTATGGAAGAACGTCGAGCTCAAGGCCTATCAACGCGCCCGAAGGGATATCGAGGTCTGTTTTTAGCGTCTTCAAGCTCTTGAGCGGCCAAACTTCTAAAGGGGACTCTTCCTTCGCCCTCTCAAAGCTCTTTCTTATCATCACTTGGGGTTCTGAATCTCTCGGGACGTAGACAAGCCCTTCCTGTGCAGTGCCTGAAAAGTATAGCATGTCAGGGGCCTGGAACAATATCGCTCCAGTCATGTCCCCCATTTCGCGCTGAAGTCTTTTTATCCTGGCGTCGATCTCTGACTTGGGGTGCAAAGTAACTTCCATTCTTTCATCTCCTTTTCCTCATTCTTCCCTTTCCTTCCCTTCACGTCTTCTTGATTCTGTTCTGCTTTTTCTCTTCACATCAGACTTATAATCCTGAGTTGCCGATCTCTTCTTCAAGATCCAAAAGGTATCGTCTCAACACTGTCCCCCTCCTTTTGGCAAGTGCCTTTCCGGCCTCTGTGTGCATACCCGACTCCAGCTTCAAGAGCTTCTTATAGAAATGATCCAAATTCCACTTTCCGTCGTCTGGCTCTCTTGTCCTGCAGAAGGGATCCTCTGGGTTGTATAGCTCTCTTTCAAGGGCGCCTCCAGTCATGAAGACTCTTGCAATACCTATAGCACCCATGGCATCGAGCCTATCGGCGTCCTGAAGGATCTTTGCCTCCAACGTGGTGGGAGTTATGCCTTTGGAGAACCTGTGGACCTCTACTGCGTACAGGACCTTTTCCGTCACCATTTCAGAAAAGCCCTTCCTCTTTAAAAAATCCTCGGCCGTTTTCAGGTTTCTTGCGTTCGATTCTGCAGATATTTCAGCAAGTTTCGATCCGGATTCTGCGTCGTGGAGAAGGGTGGCCAAAAGGAGGACAAACATGTCAGCGCCTTCCCTTTTGCAGATCTCTTTTGCGTTCTTGTAGACTCTCAGTATGTGGGAAAAATCGTGAGCGGGATCTGCGCCACGATATAGCGGCGCGACCTCTTCCATTAAGACGCCAGGATCGAAACTGTTCTCAGAAGGTTTCATCGCCCAAGAATCGTCTCCTCGATACAAATATCCTATCGATAAATAGGGCAGATGGGCGGGCGAATCCAAAAATTCAGTGTTAGATATCCCCAAAGCGCCACTGAAAGTCCCTTCAACCTGACGTGTTCCACCAGTCGTCGGGATCGAACTCGTTAGAGAGATCGTCGCTGACCCACGCGTACCCCGCATCCACGACCATCCTGTTGAAACAGGGAACGAGCTTTGGTTTGCCCATCCCGTCGTAAAGGTAAACCATGCAGTCTCTGCTGATGTTGTTGTCGACGTCCAAGAAGACCTGAACGTTCAAGAGCTTCTCCATAGAGTACTCCCTGGAATGGACACCATCTGCGGTTCCCATAGGCGGACACTTAACATCAGCCATATTAACGACCCCAAAGCCGTCTACCTCGAACGTGCATCCGTCAATCACGCGGCGAACCACGCCAGAAACTTCTGTGGGATGGGCACAAAGGCCCCCGAGGACAAAACAAGAATCAGCAACATCAAAACCAGCTTGATCTTCATGGACGAACCTATCTCAAACCCCAACAATTAAACCTTACCAACTCGATTGATAAAAATGCCCGATTACCTACCCCTAAGCTGGGTCGAACTGTTCAAAAATGAAACTGGCGGAAGGATTCCCCTTGCGCTCCCGGATAAGATGCCAATAGTGGAAGATAAAGAACGCGAGAGAATATGCCAAGAATTGATCGATACCCTTGCCGGACTCAAAGGCGATCCTATCAGAAGCTAATGGGATATTTTAGCTCATTTTCAGAAGATCAAAAAAAGTCCTAGTCAAATTGCAGCGGCACACATCGCAGCAGAGCTGCGGGTATTCATTTTAAAATAATAGCTAAAAACGCTCGAAAACGATCTGAGATGCGGAAAATGTATTAAGGTAAGATGCATTTGGGTCACATCGGGCACCACAGGATGCTTTACCCCTGTACCTAAAAACTTTTAGGAGACTACATCCTGTCTCTAACTTCATCTTCGTAACAGCGCGGAGACCCCGGTCTTTAGGCCGGGGAGGAGCGCGTGCCTACACCACCGTTAAGTATATGCCATCTAACCATCCACCATATGAATGTGCTTAGGACGGTAACATTCAAGCTAAAGCTGACCAACCAAGATCAGTGCACTCTTCTCGATACGATGAGGGCGTACACCAATGCATTCTCTGCATCTGCAACGTGGGGATTTGAGAACGAATCCTGGAACAAGGTCGACAATCACAACGCCACATACAAGCTTGTTCGTCAAAACAATCCTGAGCTTCCGTCATCGTTGGTACAAGGGGCGAGAGATTGCGCGTGTGAGGCACTCAAGGCAGTCAAATGCAAGTCGCTTCCGGAACGAAAGACGTTTGCTGCGATGAGATATAATCAAAGAGTAATCACCGTGAACCTGATTCGCGGCATTGCCACCATCGCATCCACCAAAGGACGGATCAAAACCACATTCAAAATCCCTGATTGTTACCAAGACTACTTGACCTGGAAAATCAAGTCTTCGACGATATCTTATGATAAGCGGTCGAAGACGTTCTACCTCCACGTTTCTCTTGAACATCCAGATCCAGAACTCACTCAAGATATCAAAGTTCTTGGTATCGATCGTGGGATTGTGAACATAGCAGTCTGCTCCGATAACACTTTTTACAACTCGAAGAAGGTGAAAGATACCAGAGCGAAGTATGCCCACCTTAGAAAAGAGTTGCAGTCCAAAGGCACTCGGTCGGCAAAACGGAAGCTAAAGAAGCTTTCGGGCCGAGAAAGACGGTTTGCGACTGACGTCAACCATTGCATATCGAAGCAAATCGTAAACTCGGAACACACGGTGTTTGCTCTTGAAGATCTTAGCAAGATCCGAGTTCAGAAGCGAAGAGGAAAGCAGTTCAACCGAAAGCTCAACAGCTGGTCATTCTACCAGCTTGAGCAGTTTATCCGGTACAAAGCAGAAACTCTCGGAAAGCATGTTCTCCTTGTGGATGCCAGGTATACCTCGCAGAAATGTTCTGAATGCGGACATATCTACAAAGGAAATCGTGAAGGATCTCTCTTCCGTTGCCGCAAATGTGGGTTTGAACTCCATGCTGATCTCAACGCTTCTCGTAACATTGCTCAGGCGGGTATATCTTGCTTGGGTAGGCTGCCTGTCAACCAGCCAATCGTAACGGCTTAAAGCCAGTTACAAGCCACCCCCTTCAGGGGGTGGTAGTTGACCATTGGATAATTCGATTGTGTCACCGTGTGATGGATAAACATAGAAGTATAGTCCCAGTTGATAAATTAATTCGCAGCCGCAAAATATATGCCTGAATCGGAAATATACTTCTGATTACGCAAGGTGAGGCGAGAAAAAACATGATTCACGTTCTGATGGTGGATGATGACCCCACAATCTTGGATATCACAAAGATTATCCTCGAAAAATATGGGGACATAATTGTAGATACTCTCGATTCGGCAGTTGTCGCAATTAATAAACTAGAGACTGACTCCTACGACGTCATAATTTCAGATTATGTAATGCCAGAGATGGACGGCCTCGCCTTTCTTAAAGCAGTCCGAGAAAAGCACCTGGACCTTCCTTTCATATTGTTCACAGGAAAGAGTCGAGAAGAAGTGGTTATAGAAGCCCTGAACAACGGGGCAGACTATTATCTCCAAAAAGAGGGTGATACAAAATCACTATACGCGGAGTTATCACACCAGATACACCAGGCCGCAGAAAGAGAAAAAACCAAAAAAGCGCTGGAGGAGAGCGAAAGAAGCTACCGTTCTTTTGTCCAAAACTTCCGAGGAATCGCCTTCAGATACAAAACTGACCTTGCTCCAATCTTCGTTCACGGCCAAGTCGAGCAGATCACAGGATACACCAAAGATGAACTATTATCCTCTGCACAATTTTTGCGGGAAATAATCCTACCCGAAGACCGTCCCAAACTGACCGAAAGCCTGGAAAAACTGCGTACGATTCCGAACTATTCTACGAACCGATCTTATCGCATCATTCACAAGAACGGCGATATCCGTTGGATCTATGAACGAGTCCAGAACATCTCTGATGACTCGGGAGTTCCATTGGAGATTGAGGGTGCTGCCCACGACATCACCGAGCGCAAAATATCGCGAGAGCAGATCGTCTCCCAAAGAGATCTGGCACTGAGACTTGCAGGATCTATTAAGCTTGACAAAGCTTTGGAAGACTGTTTGGATACGGGAATGAAAGTTTCTGGAATGGACTGCGGCACCATATATCTCATAGACGAAGACTCCAACAACGTAGTTCTGGCCCACTCGGCAGGCTTATCGAAAAAATTTGTTGATTTCGTATCACATCGCAGATTAAATCCGAAAAAATCGGTCATCGTTATGGTTGGACGGCCGCTTTATATAAAATCTCTACTTTCCAACTTTTTCAGATCTTGATAATATATGTTTTATAATATTAGCTACTAGACAGTAGCATGTATAAGGTTGTCAAAACACCATCTCTACTTGATCCGTTTTTAGATGAGTTCGCCGACTTGTTCACCAAGCCCAGCTACAGTTCGTTCTGTAATTTGGTCATCGCAATAGCTGTATGTGTTAAGTCTAAAACCATATCCAACCTTCACGAAACAATTTCAAATAGTAATGTTAAGAAGAAATCGCGCTCATCATACAACTGGTTTTTTGACAGTTCAAAATGGGATGAAAATAAGGTAGCTCAACAGAATGCCAACCTTTTCTTCA
>Ga0208771_1001118_pt1 | contig 14732 bp, 11 predicted proteins | sample AntAceMetag02UKX_FD_184775 | JGI IMG/M metagenome (GOLD analysis project Ga0208771, IMG submission 184775) | Saline lake microbial communities from Ace Lake, Antarctica - Antarctic Ace Lake Metagenome 02UKX (SPAdes) (version 2) | ecosystem: Environmental > Aquatic > Non-marine Saline and...
AATCGAGCGTTTAGAAAAATCGGAATTCTTGCAATAGTCTAAAAAATTTGTTACATTGTTTTGAAGCATAGGGATAACCTCCTTAACAATATTTATCGAATCCAAATAAATATACAATTGGTTTCCTAATGCTTCAACTATTTTTTTAACAATTTCTAATTGCGCATAACTCTAACTGCGGGGTTTATGGGTTAGCGTAGTTATAAATTCATCAAAATAACGGGGATAAATAGAAATAGGAGCAGAATAAAAATATCTGTTTTTTTGAAATATCGTGGTTAACTGAAACATTTTTCCCACATTCCCAACCCATGATTACTAACTACAAAATTGGGTTAATAGAAAGGAATTTGGGAAACGGAAGTAATTAAACTTAATTTGAAGGATGGGAAAAAAGTGAGAATAATTATTGTAATCGAAAGTAATAATATTCCACCCAATCCCAATCCAAAATTAAAGTATCGAAAAATTTCAGGAATAATATTGAAAAATTAAAATATCAATTAATCCACCCATTCCCGACCCGAATAATTTTGAATATTAAGGATTGTGGGGAAAATTAAAAAAAGGAAAAAAATATCCCACCATCAACCCAACCAAAAAAATATTGGGACTGAAAACAGAAATAAAATAATTTTAAAACAGGATTGTTTAATTTTGAAAAAACTTATTTTAATTGGGGTACTGAAATTTCTTTCAAAAGGTTGCACTAATTTTAATTTAGTGTAACTGTAAAATTCGGTGCGTTGAGTTCCGCAATGCATTCGTGCTTTTTGTGTTTTCTGAAAATATAATTGTAAAAATAAGTATTTGCAATTATCGAAGTTTCTGCAGTTAGTTAAGGAAGCACGAAAGCCTTGCTCTGTTCGGTGGTAAGTTGAAGTTTTTGGTTTGGTTTTTTCCGAGAGTCCGCCAGCCAGTCCCTTGCCCTTTTTATTATTATATTTCTAAAGGACAAGGGCAAAGAACTGTCTGGCTTTGTGCCTATTTTTGGGGGTGGTGCGTTGCCAGTGATTTTTAATTCAGTGCGTTATTTAAAAATATTTGCGTTAGTTGCAGTCCGTTGTGCTAACCTGTTGCTCCAGTTGACTGCCTAGCCAAAGCGCGATTTTTGGAATTTTGGTTGTTATTCATGCTCTGTACGTTTCCGAAAATCTGTGCGAATGTGTCGGCAGCAACTGAGCATGGCGTTATCAAGGTATAAATTTATCAAAATAATCGAGATAAACAAAAATAATAACGTAATAAAAAAATTGGGTTAATTGAAGTGTCGTGGGTAACTGAAACAATTTTCCCCACATACTCAATCAACCAAAACCAAGATAACTGAAATATAAAAAGTGGGTTTATCGAAAGAAAATTACACCGACACCACGCTAAATTGCTACAAAGGTACCATCTTTATCCCAGGTCAGTGATGGTGAAGGATCGTCTATTAATTCGCTTAGAATTATCTTGCGTTGATTCTCTCCGACAGCCTCAGATGAATCACTAAAAAAGTCAAGATCGACAGAAAAACGATGACCAATCTGAATGGATAATCCTGTCCCACTAGCAAGATAAAATTCTGAAATAAAAGATAGTTGGGAAAGGCGTTTATATAAAATTTCCGTGTTGATTGTTAAAACATTCCAGTAAGGTTTCATTCTCAATCTCTTCAAACATGCTTACGAATTTTTGCAAAACGCGCTTGACGATACTCTTTCACACCGAGTAATTTCCGCCAGTAATTAAAGGTCATCGGAGACAGGCGGCGATTCCCTAATCGTTTCAGATAATTTCTTATTCGCTGTATGCCATAAGTGTGAAACAACCAGCGTAATTCATTTTGCAGGTTTGTTTTTGGCTGATAAATTGTTACTTACTTTTCAGGCTGCTATTCATAAACTCAGCAATCAACCTATGCCCCAAATTAGATAAATGAATCCCATCTCCAAATAAAAATATTGTTTTTGAATCAAATTGACTTTCTGCAAGAACATGCATTGGATTTAATACTGTAATTCCTTTACCAGTTAAATTTTCACACATTAATTTCTGCGGCGTGTCAATCAGATTATTTGAATCTCGCATTTGATATTCATAAGGCAACAGAACAATGCTAAAATTGACGTTTTGCTCATCGCACAGGTTGTTTATTTCGAAAATATCATTAATTGTGTTTTTTAATTCTGGACTGTCGGGATAATAAAATTTTTCGTCAAACATGTAATAGCTTTTGGGCCTGTCGAATAACAGAGTTTTTAGTAACATGTAAAATCTGCTTCGTGTACGGATAATTTTTAACACATCTCCCAGCAAATATCTCAATGATCCACCGGGTGTTTGAAAATCAGGCACGTCCAAATAGATATCATTCAAACACCAGAAAATGATAATCCGTGAAATATGCAGCTTATTTTTTTGTTTAGTAATAAAATGATTGCATAAATTTTTATAATCTTTGATAGCATATCCAACAACTGATGGATTCAAAATATTCACCGAATTTAGTTGAGATTGAAGCCTGCCAGTAAAAGTAGAATCTGCTTTCACGCCGATTCCCATGGTAACAGAATCGCCAAGGATGAGCCAGCTTTTTTTTGAGGTATCAACCTTTGTGTTGAATTCACGAAAACCATATTGATTGATTTTTACCAGCGCTCCATTGGAATAGCCTGAGCTTAATGGCTTTAAACCGTGTGAGTCGAAATACACATTGTCGATGAAAAGATTTTTATCGCTGCCTTGAGGTTTGATTTGGGGGAAGAAACGTCTGGTTAAAAATTCGAGAATGAAAAAAATGATAAATATTGCAAGGATATTGTAAATAATTAAAAGAGTGGTTTTTTTCATGGTTTGTTTTATATATATATTTCAGCAAAAAACTTGCAGCCCATTTTTAAGGTGGACTACAAGTAGTTTATGTCTTATTTAAGAACCTTTGCCACCGTTGCCCCAATCTCTGCCGGACTTTCACATACATTAACACCGCAGGAACGCAGCGCATCCATCTTTTCAGCCGCAGTACCTTTTCCGCCAGCGATAATTGCGCCAGCATGCCCCATTCTTCTTCCCGGGGGAGCCGTTTGTCCGGCAATGAAACTGACCACTGGTTTGGACATGTTATCTTTTATGAATAAGGCAGCTTCTTCTTCTGCTGATCCGCCAATTTCTCCGATCACCACCACAGCTTTTGTTTCAGGGTCTTTTTCAAACAAACCTAATGCATCCACAAAATTAGTACCGATGATTGGATCGCCGCCAATGCCCATACAGGTGGACTGTCCAAGTCCCAATTCGGTTAATTGATGAACAGCTTCATAAGTCAATGTTCCGCTGCGGGAGATAACACCGACTGAACCCTCTTTGTGAATAAACCCGGGCATTATGCCGACTTTGGCTTTTCCCGGAGAAATGACACCGGGGCAATTTGGTCCCACCAATCTTGTAGGACGATGTTTCAGATATTGATATACTTTCATCATATCTAACGTTGGAATGCCTTCAGCGATACAAACAACAACGCCTAAATCACTGCTGGCAGATTCAATAATTGCATCAGCGGCAAATGCCGGTGGCACGAAAATTACTGCTGCATTTGCATCTTGTTTTGCTACTGCTTCAGCAATCGTGTTGTAAACAGGAATTTTATCGTCGGATATTTGACCGCCCTTTCCGGGAGTAACGCCAGCAACAACATTAGTGCCATATTCGATCATCTGTCGCGTATGGAATGAACCTTCGCTGCCGGTAATTCCTTGAACAACTAACCTTGTATTTTTATCTATTAAAATACTCAATTTATATCCTCCAGGTTTTATTTTATTTGTTGAACATTACGGATAATGCAGATTATAATTAATAAGAAAATAAGTTATTTACAATTGACAAAAAGGTAATTTGATAATTAGTTTATCAGGCAATTTGGATATTGATAAAAAATCGATTTTGTTATTACCCAATTACCTTGTTAACCAGGTACCTACCCAGGCTGACATTTTTAAATCCGCAATATTTTCTTATCCAATGTAAAAGAACAATTAAGATGAAGAACTAATTAGCCAATGCCTCAACAACTCGCTGCGCGGCTTCTTCGAATGAGCTGGCGACCAAAAATTTCAAGCCTGATTCGCCTAAAATATTAGCCGCTTCTTCAGCATTTGTTCCGGCTAAACGTATAATCATAGGTACATCAACACCGATTTTTTTAGCGGCTCCGACCACACCAGTAGCCACTCGGTCGCAGCGAACAATGCCGCCAAAAATATTTATCAACACAGCTTTCACATTGGGATCGCCGAGGATAATTTTAAATCCATTTTCTATGGTTTCAGCGCTAGCGCTGCCGCCGACATCCAAAAAATTAGCTGGTTCGCCGCCTGCTAATTTGATCAAATCCATGGTCGCCATTGCCAATCCAGCGCCGTTAACCATGCAGCCGACATCGCCGTCCAATTTTATGTAATTCAAATCATATTTAGAAGCTTCAACTTCCAGCGGTTCTTCTTCATCGAGATCGCGCAATTCAACAATATCTTTGTGTCGGAATAAAGCGTTATCATCAATGTTAATTTTTGCGTCAAGGGCTAATACGCTGCCATCTTTGGTTACAACTAACGGATTGATTTCCGCAAGTGACGCATCGACAGCCATGCAGGCATTATAAAGCGCGGTCAAAAATTTTACTCCATTTTTAAATTGATCACCGACCAGGTTTAAGCCAAAGGCAAGTTTTCTTGCCTGAAACGGCTGCAAGCCCACTCCAGGATCGATCCATTCTTTGAGAATTTTTTCCGGCATTTCGGCAGCCACCTTTTCAATTTCCATGCCGCCTTCGGTACTGACCATGTAAACGAGTTGCGATTTAGCGCGATCCAAAACAATCCCCGCATAAAGTTCACGTTCAATTTCCAAACCCTGTTCAACTAATACCCTGCGGACTAATTTTCCTTCTGGTCCTGTTTGATGGGTAACCAAATTCATTCCTAATATGTTGCCAGCGATTTGTTCAGCTTCATCGGGATTTTTTGCCAGCTTAACGCCGCCGCCTTTTCCCCTGCCGCCAGCGTGAATTTGCGCTTTAACAATGACAGTTTCACCGCCAAGTTCTTCGGCAATTTTACGGGCTTCCTGTTTCGAAAACGCAACGTTGCCTTCGGGAACAGGCACATTAAATTTTCGCAAAATGCCTTTTGCCTGATATTCGTGTATTTTCATTCTGCCTCCTGAGATTAATGTTAAAATGTAACTGATGTATTTCAGTATAAAATATTATTTTTTAAAATATGGATATTTTTTATTTTTTTAATGAAACGTTATAAAATTAGCTTAAATAAAAATATTAATTTCTTGAGCTATTTTTTCAAGCAGGCTAATTCTCATCTTTACGCACCATCCTTAACAATTTTGCTATGTTTGGTGTATATAATTGTGAATGGTTTCTCCCTTTTTATTTGAAAAGAAGATTCGCTCATTTATTGTATTTAAAAAATTTCAATCTGTTTCACCTTATATTCACCATAACCATCCCGAACAACAAGTTTATCTGTTAGATTATTCAAATCAATATTTGCTTTATTTTTTAGATAAGCATTTCTTAAAGAATCAAAATATAACACATCCCAATTTTCATTGATAAAATGATGTTCAAACATTGGTGATGTCATTTTGTTATCGAATTGTAGCTGTCGCTCTTCGGGAATAACAATATATTTTGGTATTTCATAACCTAAATTTGAACCTCTTAATAATGCACTCGTCATACTGGTTGTTGATTCCACTTCAAAAGCAACTTTTATTTTTGCACCTTTAATCCATAATAAATCAATGTTTTCGATAACTTCCCTATTAGATAAATCGACTCCCTTTAATGAGCTTATGGTCATATATTCTTTTAATAATTTTCCGCCTTTAACTACTCCCGAATCCCTTTCGCTCTGTTCCCTTTTTCCGATCCAGATGTCGAAGCCCTGTCTTTTTCCAACCAACGCCAGAATAGCAATAATTTCGCTGTGTTGATTTACTCGTTGCTGGATTAATCGTTTAATCAGCCAATACCCGCCTTTAACCTGTTTCGCATAAATCTTTAATGCTTCCTTGATGCTTGTGCTGTCCGTTGTTAACGAATTTGGGAATTCAATACTAATTGCTTCCCACATTTCAGTGAATGTAACCTTTCCCTTTTGTTTCATCTTGCGAAAAATAGTCTGTTCCACTCGCTCCGAAATAGGTATCTCTTTGAGCCTGGCTACTACTGAAGGATCTTTAAACCACCAAAGTTTTCCTGTCGTGCCGCCAATAGTTTTTTCCACCAAACAAAATTTATTGCTTAAATATTTTTGTAGTACATTTTTAATATCTAATCCTGTGTGCAAACTGGAAAAAAATCCATGTCCTGCTAAAACAGGATCAATGTAATTGATAATTAATGTGTAAGGGGTTGGTTCTGCTCGTTCAGCTAATAATTTCGTAGTCGTTTCAATGACAATTCGCTCGAATCTCATTTCATCAATTTCTTCTGGTGGAACGGTTGGTTTATCAGCAAGCGGTTTGTGAAATCGTAAATAAAAATCCCCTTGGGCAGAACCAAAAGGCTGTAACAATGATTTAGCTGAGGGTCGCGCTAATTCTTGATGATGGATTTTTTCAAAATTAAATCCAGCGAAAATACTGGCGCGAATAGTTGCATTACGAACTTTAAATGTTGGATTATGGAATGTTAAGGTGTGATATTTATCCTGCTTCAAAACTTTGAACATTTTCTGAAAGCTGCTTGAAAGCAGCGAATGATATACGTCAAAATCTTTGTCCTGTCGTTCATTTCTTATTATTTCATTGGCAATTAAATTTTCTAAATAATTTTTATCTAATTTTAGCCAACAAATCCACAAATATGTAAGTTCACCAAACTGAATGGAAGCGTCATACGGGGGATCAGTAAATATGTAATCAACAGATTGATCTGGCATTTTATCCATCAAATCCAGACAAGAACCAGTGTGAATGTATATATCGTATTTATCAGATAAAAATTTTTTTAGAGATGGAGCGATCTTAACTTTATTTAGAAATTTATTAGATTCAGTCTTAGCTCGAATTAAACCTTGTGGTCCATTAATTGCGCTGTTAAATTTTAACCAGACATTCTGCTCCATATAAAGAGGAACAGACCAATAACTGGGTTCATTCCAGAATGAACTAAAAGGTCTGGATGGTCGTACAGGAGCCATTTTTGAACATAGATGAATGATCGAAGACAAAGAGAGCTTGAGACTTTCTCTCAAATTTTTTTTTGGCTCTTCTTCAATTGCTTCCATTAATATAGCTAATGCTTTTAAATTTCTTTTAGTAAAAATTTGATCAATTGAATCAAATTTTTCTTTTTTTATGAACGGTTTTCCATCGGAATAATAAAGTTTGTTTTGAGGATACCATTCTTCAATTGTCTTTTCTTCAATGGAACGTAATAAATTTTTATCGAACTCATTTAAAGCACAATCTTCTTCTTGTCGGTCTCCGCAATTTGGGCATGATTGATATCTTATTTCCACACATTCATTATTTTTCCAGATAGCACACGTGAAGGGAAATTCGGTTTTACAATTACGACACTTTGTGATATATAGATGATTAATCTTATCCTTAATTTTTTTTTCGATTCTTTGGAAGGCATCTAAAATTTCCAGGGTCGAGATAGGCTTAACTGTATATAAAAGAATGTTAGTAGCCATTGGATTCAAATCACAGGCAATGACGCGGCGATTATTTTTAAGCGCCTCTAATGCCGTAATTCCGCTGCCAGAGAAAGGATCAAAAACAATATCACCTTGTTTGGAATAAGAATTAATATATTCACCCACTACATTCCATGTTTTCCGTGACCAGAATTTATGCCAGACATACATGGACGTATGTGCCATAGGCGGAATATTTCTGTCCAAATGTTCGATTTTATCATTTTTGGGTGACACGATGTTTTTTTCTGTAAGCTGATGTTTCATTTGTTTTTTCTTTCAAGAAAAATATGGATTCTTCTGGCGAGCTCATACGCGGATGCAATCCGTGTCAACTTTGCTTCTCCTAAACCTTTGATCTCTGCCATTTCTCCAAGATTCTGTCCAAACAAACCATAAATTGAAATATATTTTTGCAGTAATTCGTCGGCAATATCTGAAGCAGATTTCCCTTTACAGCCAGTTCCAATTAATATGGCTAATAAATCACTTTGAGAACATTTTTCAGCACCCAGTTCTAATAACTTGCCACCTGGGTGTTCCCATTTTTCTTTTTTATCATCCATGATTACCCAATAGTTACTATGCGATGTAAAAATAGTTCAGAGTAAGAAAACAAATCCCGAAGCCAATTAAAATTGACTCCGGGAGTATTTTCCTTATTTGAATTTTTTCAAAACATCTTCTAACGTAGGTTTTCCAATTTCCTGGAGATCATAATTCACTCGAACAGCGGGTTTTTTGATATTAATTATTTTTCTCAAATCAATTGGTGTGCCAATGATAACAACATCACATTCAACAGCATTAATCGTCTTTTCCAGATCTTTAACCTGTTGATCGCCATAGCCCATTGCCGGCAGCAATGTTCCAATATCAGGATATTTCTGAAATGTTTCTTCAATTTTACCGGATACCCATGGTCTTGGGTCAACGATTTCCGCAACGCCAAATTTTTCAGCGGCTACTACACCAGCGCCAAAGGTCATTCCTCCATGAGTCAGAGTTGGACCATCTTCAACCACCAGCGCTTTTTTACCACGGATAAGCTCCGGGTTTTCTACGGTCAATGGCGAAGCTGCATCAATAATAATTGCATCTGGATTCACTTCCCTGATATTTTCCCGCACATATTCGACATCTTCATAATCAGCCGTATCAATTTTATTAATAATGACGACATCAGCCATACACAGGTTAGTTTCACCGGGATAGTATGCAATTTCGTGTCCAGCGCGTAATGGGTCTGTAACCACAATGTGGATATCCGACTGATAAAAAGATGTATCGTTATTGCCGCCATCCCAGAGAATGATATCTGCTTCCTGTTCAGCCTGTTCAAGAATTGCTCCGTAATCAACGCCGGCATAAACAATTACGCCGCGGTCAATATGCGGCTCATATTCTTCACGTTCTTCAATGGTACATTTGTGTTTATTCATGTCTTCATAGGTTGCAAAACGCTGAACCTTTTGAGCGGCTAAATCACCGTAAGGCATCGGATGACGAATGGCGACAACTTTCTTGCCAAAAGATTTTAAAATCTCACTTGCGCGCCGGGTTGTTTGGCTTTTACCGCAACCAGTACGGACAGCACAGATGGAAACAACAGGAACTTTACTTTTTAAACTCGTTGTCTTTGAATCCAATAACATAAAATCAGCACCGGCTGCATTTACCCGGGCAGCCTTGTGCATTACATATTCATACGGAACATCGCTGTAGGCAAAAACAACGCCATCAATATTATGCTTTTTAATAAGTTCGGTTAAACCTTCCTCTGAATAAATAGGAATCCCATTGGGATATAATTTTCCAGCCAATTCCGCTGGATATTTTCTTCCTTCAATATCCGGTATCTGTGTTGCGGTAAAAGCTACAATTTCATAATCTTCATTATCTCTGTATCTTAAATTAAAATTGTGAAAATCACGTCCGGCTGCACCCATGATTATAAGTTTTCGTTTCATAATACCTCCAAATTTATAGCTAATAAAAAATTCACTGGTTCAATTTTAACGAACACTGATTAAAATTTTTATCATTTTTTTTCTCCACACGGATTTTTTGATTTTATGTTGGGTAACAATTATTGGTTCTATATTGTTAAAAGCACCAAATAACAATCTTCAAATTACAAATAAAACTCAAATTCAAAATTTCAATGACCGAAACTATTACCTTTATTAAAAAGTTCTATCCTGGAAACCATCAGATAGTTTTGTGTTTTGAATTTTGTTAATTGTAATTTATTTGAGATTTGGTTTTTGTTATTTGGTATTTTATTTATTAGCCCTACCTAAAACCATATAGAAATTTATTAGCTATCAAACATACGATGCCACACATTTTGTAATGTTCTTTTAGTCGGGATTTTATAATTGTCTCTGTTCATCTTCTACTAAATTTATAAAATAAGTTGTGATACGATTTTTTATTTCATCGACTTTATCAAGCGTAAATAATTCGGCTCTGAATTTAGCGCATTCAGAAAGTCCTTTTATGTACCAGGCAAAATGCTTTCGCATTTCCAACATCGCACCGTAGGAGCCTTTGAATTTAATGGTATCTTCAAAATGTCTTAAAATTAAATCTAAACGCTCCTTTAATGTAGGAGGAAGTAATTCTTTGCCGGTTTTTAAAAAATGATCTGTCTGTTGAAAAATCCAGGGGTTACCCAGACAGCCGCGACCGATCATGATCAGATCGCAATTAGTTTCGCTGATCATTCTTTTTGCGTCTTCTGGTGTTTGAATATCCCCATTACCGATTACAGGAATAGAAACAGCCTTTTTTACTTCTCGAATTAATTGCCAGTTTGAACGACCTTTATATTGTTGCACCTGAGTTCTGGGATGAATAGTAATTGCGCTGACTCCACATTGTTCCAAAACTTTTGCAACCTCAATCGCATTGACGTTTTTTTCATCCCAGCCTCTTCTGATTTTTGCCAGCACTGGTATAGATGAAACACGAACGGTTTGTTCGGTAATTTTTTTAAGCGCTGGAATATCTTTTAATAGCGCAGAACCTGCACCCCTTCTAACGACTTTTTTTACCGGGCAACCAAAATTCAAATCAATAAAATCGGGTTTGTAAGGTTCAATAATTTCGACTGCTGCGGCAATCGTTGCCGCGTCTGATCCGAACAACTGAAAACCAATGGGACGCTCCTGTGGTCTAAAAAACAGGTACTGCAAAGTACGAGCATTTTGTTGGACTATCCCGTCAGCGCTTACCATTTCAGAAAACACCATCGAAGCGCCCATCTCACGGCAGATTAAACGGAAAGATGAATCTGTTATTCCCGCCATTGGTGCTAAAACGGTAAGACCACCTAATTTAATATCGTTGAAAATCATAATTAGAAAGATAATAACTTAAGGAATAATTTGCAAGGTCTTTTTAAAAAATTGCTTGATTTATAACCAAATAATTATTACAATAATATTTACTGAATATGGAACAAGAAATTATCATGCTTATTTAGAACCTATTTGGAAAAATTATAAATGTAAAATTTAAAAGAAAGGGAAAATAAATGAACAGGCCAAAATTAGATATCATCGGAAATCAAGAAGCAGAAAAAATTTTAGCTGAAGCCTATTCTATTTTGGAAAAAGTTGGTGTATTAATCGAAAATAAAGAAGCAATGCAATTGCTGGAAGACGCTGGCGCAAAAGTTGATATCAAAAATCAAAAGGCGTATTTCCCAAAGTCATTGATCGAAACCAGTGTAAAATCAGCGCCGTCATCAATAACTGTGTATAACCGCAATGGCGAGGCTGCACTAAATTTGGAAGGAGATAATATTCATTTCGATCCAGGTTCGGCTGCTTTGACTATTCTTGATTGGAAAACCCGACGGCAGCGGAAACCTGTAACTCAAGATTTAATCGATTTCAGCCGGCTAACTGATAATTTAAAAAACCTGGCTGCTCAATCAACCGGTCTGATTTCATCCGATGTTCCCACGGAAATTCAGGACAGGTATCGTTTGTTCATAGCGCTTCAAAACAGCAGCAAGCCGCTGGTCACCGGCACATTTGCTCTCGATGCTTTCGAGACAATGAAACAATTGTTGATTACTGTTCGTGGCAGTGCTGAGAAATTAAGAGAAAAACCATTAGCGATATTTGACTGCTGTCCTTCTCCGCCGTTGAAGTGGAGTAACCTGACCTGTCAGAATTTAATTGACTGCGCTAAAGCTGGAATCCCTGCAGAATTAGTTTCCATGCCATTAACTGGAGCAACTTCTCCCGGAACAATTGCCGGCGCAGTGGTGCAACATGCTGCTGAATGTTTGAGTGGTGTGGTAATTCATCAATTGGCAACTCCAGGATCGCCAATAATCTGGGGTGGCTCACCTGCTGCTTTTGATATGCGATACGGAACCACGCCCATGGGTGCCATCGAAACGATGATGATCGATTCTGCTTACACTAAAGTAGGCAAATACCTGGAATTACCCACACATGCCTACATGGGCTTGAGCGATTCCAAGCTGCTCGATTGCCAGGCAGGATTTGAATCGGCAATGGGAGCTATTATTGCAGCATTGAGTGGAGTCAATGTAATTTCCGGACCGGGAATGCTTGATTTTGAGAGCTGTCAGTCTTTGGAGAAACTTGTTATTGATAATGAAATTTGCGGCATGGCACTGCAGTTGGTAAAAGGCGTAGAATTAAGAGAAGGTTTCAGCGAAGACCTTTATGGAAATATTTACGACGGGGAACACTTTCTCACATCATCTCATACAATAGAATGGCTGCGGGAAGAATTCTATTTCCCATCTGAGGTGATTAGTCGCGAGAATTACCATGTTTGGGAAACTACGGTTGGCAAATCTGCAGGGGAAAGAGCGCATGAGAAGGTGAAGGATATTTTGCAGCAGGAAGTGGAGATTGTTTTGGATTCAGTAGTTGCAAATGAGTTAAAAAAGATAATACTTGTTGATGCAAATAAATATGGGATGGAGAACCTTCCTTGAAAAACGAATAACAATTTATTTGGTTGAAGTTAAAAAATGAGAATAGTAATTACAGGCGGCGGCACCGGGGGACATGTTTATCCGGGTATCGCTATTGCTAATGAATTGAAAAAAATCTTGCCCGAGGCAAAGATCACTTTTGTCGGCGTGAAAAATCGGATTGAGGCGAAAATCGTACCCCGAGAGGGTTATCCTTTAAAAACCATTCATGTACAATACTTCAGTAGAAAAATTGGTATAAAAACAATAACCTTCTTTTTTTCTCTGAAAATCGGGTTCATCCAATCGTTTTTATTCTTGTTACGATATAAACCAAAAGTTGTGATAGGAACGGGGGGTTTTGTCAGCGGTCCGGTTGTTTATGCAGCTCATTTATTGAGAATTCCAACCCTCATTCAGGAGCAGAACAGCTATCCAGGAATTACCACTCGCATTCTCGCAACCCGGGTAAAACGAATTCATCTTGCCTTTGAAGAAGCTATTAAATATTTGAGCAAAGTAAAGGACAAAACTAAATTTAGGATCACAGGTAATCCAGTCAGATTAAATACTGAAAAAGGTGAAAGATTGTCGGCATTGGAAAAATTTAGTCTGGATAAGAACAAAAGAACACTGCTTTTATTTGGTGGCAGTCAGGGTGCGAACGCTCTGAACAACGTCTTGTTGGAAACTTTGCCGCAACTTTCAACAGATATTCAAATTATCTGGCAGACGGGTGAGCCAGATTATGAAAAGATGAAAGCTGCCGCAGAAAAACTTCCGCACAAAATTTACATTCAACCTTTTATTTATAACATGGCAGATGCTTATGCCGCAGCCGATTTATGTTTTTGCCGGGCAGGTGCTATTACTATCGCTGAATTGATGCAGATGGGTGTACCTTCAATTTTAGTGCCTTACCCTTTTGCTGCTGAAGCGCACCAGGAGAAAAACGCCAGAGTTCTTGTGGAAGCATACGCAGCAGAAATGATTTTACAGCAGGATTTGAATCCTTCAATTTTGAAAAAAACAATTGATGGATTTATTTTTGATAACGACAAACTTGCTAAAATGAAAAAAAATTGTAAGAAGTATTATTTTAAAAATGCTGCTGAGAAAATTGCAAGGAGTGCTCTTGAATTAATAAATGAAGGCGCTTCAAAAAGGCATTCTGAGATTAAAAGGCGTTGAATACAAATCCCAAATTTTAAATAAATTTTTACATCTAATTCGACAAGCTAATTCATTTGATATGAACAAAATCTGCGCCATTATTCCGTCCTATAATGTTGAAGGTACTATCTCAGAAGTAATTCAAGGAGTTAGTCAATATATTGATAAAAAAAATATAGTTATTATTGATGATGGTTCCCTGGATGCCACATTTAAAATTGCTGGAAGAACTGGTGCCGTGGTTTTAAAAAATCCATCAAATAAAGGCAAAGGATTTTCATTGAAAAAAGGCTATCAATACGCAATTGGAAAAGTTTACCAGGCTGTTATTTGTCTTGATGCCGATTTGCAGCACGATCCTCATGACATCCCAAAATTTCTCAACAGTTTTAAAAAAACCAATGCTGATTTTATTCTTGGCAGCCGGATGGCTGATCTATCCACCATGCCGTGGGACAGGCGGTTCAGCAATCAAACAACTTCACTTGTCATTTCTCTTGTTACAGGTAACCGGGTTCGCGACAGTCAGTCTGGATACCGATTAATAAAAACTGATGTTTTAAGAAAACTAAAACTTGTCAGCAATAAATACGAAACTGAATCTGAACAGTTAGTTAAGGTATTAAAAAATAAATATAAAATTGCCCACGTGCCGATTAAAACGATTTATAATGATCAACCGAGCCATATTAACCGGTTTGTTGATACGGTCAGGTTTGTAAGAATTGTTGTATTGAGTTTGATAGGGAAAATATAAAAAATTGGAGAAATTATGCCCAGGCAATATAAAATGCTCATAAATGGAAAATGGCTTTCCGGCAAGGAAACCATAAACGTCATTAATCCTTACAGCCAGGAATTACTAGGAACTATTC
>Ga0208771_1001123_pt1 | contig 14703 bp, 15 predicted proteins | sample AntAceMetag02UKX_FD_184775 | JGI IMG/M metagenome (GOLD analysis project Ga0208771, IMG submission 184775) | Saline lake microbial communities from Ace Lake, Antarctica - Antarctic Ace Lake Metagenome 02UKX (SPAdes) (version 2) | ecosystem: Environmental > Aquatic > Non-marine Saline and...
TATGCGAGGGATAAGGCAGATTGAGGACAATTCGATTGATTTGATACTGTGCGATCTACCCTATGGTGTTACAAAAAACAAAAAAGACATTCCATTGCCGCTTGATGAGCTTTGGACGCAATATAAAAGGGTAGTGAAAGATAATGGCGTTGTAATACTCACATCACAATTTCCATTCTCTATTGATTTGATCAATTCAAACAGGCCCTGGTTCAGATATGACTTGATCTGGGATAAAATTCTTCCGAGCGGTTTTCTTAATGCTAACAAGATGGCATTAAGAGTTCATGAGCATATCCTGGTTTTCTACAAAAAACAACCAACGTATAATCCACAATTCGGTTCAGGCGAGCCAAGTCATTCGAAGGGAAATATGAAAACAGAAACGAACAGAAATTATGGGAGCTACGGTAAAGTAGATAACTGCAAATTGCATGGTAGTAGAAAATTTCCAACATCAATAGTCAAATTCCAAAAGCCACATCCGTGCAAAGCCCTGCATCCGACAGAAAAACCGGTAGAACTTTTCAAGTATTTGATAAGGACATATTCAAATAAGGGGGACCTGGTCATTGATAACTGTATTGGGGTTGGAACTACTGCAATAGCTTGCAAAGAACTACATCGTAATTTCATAGGTTTTGAGATCGACACGAAATATTGTCGGGTTGCAAAGAAGAGAATATCACAACTCGGCACCTATCCATAACGCCTGGGCTGACGATAGACTGAACGGTTGCGATAGATACTTTGCAGCCTATTGAAAAGTTTCTTCTGCCAGTCAGACCTCTGCATGTATTTACGTGATATCAGTACCGCCGGTATCTGGTTGTCCTGGTATACATTTTTCTTTCGGCGAAAAATAGCTGAATTTGACTCAATGATATAATCTATAGCTAAACCATTATAAGTGGGCAGGAAGAAATCGGCGTACTCGATCATTTTTTTGCCGTTCTCGATTACCAGTGTGGGCTGCTTATATAGAAATGGAATGCCATAGGTTTTGAGCATTTTAGCGATAGAAGATTCTTCTTTCGATTCGTATGGATAGTCCGGGCCGACCAATCTATTTTCAAGGGCCGGACTTGCATCTATCGTTCTCACTTTTTGTTTACCTGTTTTGTTTCCTGGGCCACCTTTTTGGCGATACTGCTGAGTTTATTCTCTGTTCGTTTGATGATCTTGAATAATCTGCTGTTATGGCCCTGGAGTTTTTCAGCGGCTTTCAGGCAGGCAGTCAATTTTTGATAATCATAGCTGGCTGTATACTGCTGAGCCTGGGCGGTCAGTTCCCTGATCCTGTGTTCGTTCTCAGCAACGGCTTTGTCAAGTCTTTCCAGGCGTGTATCGATACCGATAAGCTGGTTATACCGGGCGGCTAATTCGGCCGAGGCTTTTTTCTTTTTAGAGACCGGCAGCTTCGAGAAGACGTTTCGGGTCTCTTCCAATCTTGCGATATGGCCATTGCGGATTTGATGAGCCTTTGCTCGCAGTTGTGCCATTCTTTCGGTCAGGTAACCTTCGGCGGGGAGCATTTTTTTAAGCTGCTGCATAACATTGCCTGCATCTTCCGGGTGTTTGTTCAAAGTCCCCGTTTGCTTGCGGAGTTTTTTCATGTTTTTGGTTAACTTATTTGACAGGTGCCGCTGGCGATAGAGATCACTCATATCGTGGCGAACATTTGAAACATCCGGAAGATTAGCCTGTACATGAGGAAAACGAATTGAGTGACTACCGGTCTTAGACAGAAATGCGATCATACCTACTATCAAAGCAACTACGGTAATAGTTTGAATAATTTGCGAATCTACAGGTATTTTCAAACCAAGCATCCTGGCGATCAATATACTGGCCCCAATAGTAATACCGGCACCTGCCCAGCTGCCCCCGATATGGTGTATACACTGATACATAACAACTGCCAGGACAAGGATTGCAAAACCGACAGCTATCGGCCCGAGATTTTTGATTGAGAGATCGTTTGCCTGTTCCCACCATACTAAGCCAATCGATAACGCAAAACCGATAGAAACTGACATTACTACAGCCGGTCTTTGATGGTCAAATCGTTTGCCTAAAACCGCATAAACAACAGATGTGAAAAAGGCGAAAGCAAGAACAAAATCCGGCAATAAAGATTCCAGCCATTGGTTAAGATTCAAGTCGCCAAGCAGTCTTTCGGGTCTCATGCGAGACCATGCGGATTAGCTACTATTTAATTGTTTTGTTTTCAGCAAGCCCAGTAACCGATGGGCTGGGCTTGCCTGATAAAGGCGGGCGGAGAAAAGAAAATGATTGCATTAGTAGGGAAAACCTTAAATTTGGTGCAGTACTCCCAGAAGAAAAACTGTGAGGATGATTAAAGTGGCAAAAGAAACAGGTATAGATAGTTACATCATAACCATAACGGGTGATACAAATGTACTTGCATAATTTTGATGTATTAACTTTTTTGAAATCGCACATAGCTAATCCGAATATAAAGGTCTTTCTGGAAAAACAAAAAAAGATAATAGACTCAATGAACAAAAAGTGTGAAACTGACTACACTGGCTATTTGGATTATTTGGAAGCAAATATTGGCGATGACGCTCCGTTTGCAATGGACGAATTAAAGATGTTATTGAGGCCGAGATTTCAGGTAATACTGAATACAAAAGAAAGAAAAGAGTTTGATTACGAAGATTACGATATCGGCCTGGATGACCTTGAAAAGCCTGTTCATATCAAAGACGAAGGGCAATTCTTTACAGTATGGGATAAACGTGGAAGGATAGATATTCCTGTAAGGCTGCTGGAGAAATTCAGGAAGTTTCTGCAGGATAATCATATTGAATATGAAGACGAGTACTACAAAAGATGTTGAAAAAGAAATGATACGGTTAAAGAAAAATGCGAAGCATATACATAGGTAAAGTTAGGGATTCAAGGATCACAAAAAGTGCTATGTTTTTTAATCTCTATATTGAAATCTTCAAATGGTATTTTGAATTGATCCTTTGAAAAACAAACACCATTTTCTACGTCAACTGCTACCGCTTGGTAGTTGCACACATTTATATACTCAGGTCCCTTACAGGTACCGCGGAGGTGATGTTTATGCCGAGAGGAAGGCCTTTTAAATGTCCGTATGATGGTTCAACGGATACTGTAAGCAAAGGTTTTAGAAAAACGAAAACAATGGGTGTTCGCAAAATCAGGCTTTGTAAAAGATGTGGTCGAAAATTTACACCACAGAACCAAAAGTTAATTGAAGAATGAACATAATAAAACTTGCATTTGAAATGGCAACGGCGGTGCAGAACTTTTTTGGTAAGGCAAGGCGGTTCTATTACCTTGTTATGCTATTCGGCCATCGCTGCCCAAAATGCAACCGTGCTCTAACAATGGTAGCCGAGGGTATGTGCAGGTGTAATTCATGCGAGTTTGAGTTCGATCCAACGGTTGAATTTCAACGATGCTCAAAATGCAGTGGTACGCCTGTACGGCGAGTGAGGCGGTATTACTGCAAAGATTGTAACAGTGAAGTGATATCGAAATTTCTTTTTGATACTCTGCCGTTCGAGCGGGAGTATTTTAAGGCCAAGATGGCTGAATCGCGGCAGCGAAAAAAAGAGCAGAGAGAACGTGTACGAAAGATGTTGGCAGAGAGCCGATCCGCTGATTTGCCGTTGCCGGCAGTTGATCTAAATGACATGCCCGGCCTGGTAGAAGCCCTCAATAGTCTTACAGCAGGCCTGGATACCGGATTTACAGTTCAAACACACGATGAGTTCGATCTGGGACGCTATGAGAGGCACATACAGGCCCATGTAGAGGATTTCCCTGTAAATCTGCTGGATATACCACCGCTTAGTGAGAATGGCCGAAAAGACGTTATATGGCGGTTTATCGCGGTTATATTCCTGGCTCATACAGGCATTATCGATATAAGGCAGGATGGCCGGGATATTATGGTGATAAAACATGAAACTGACACAGAAGGACAAGGAGTTTTTGGAGAGCTTGAAGAAGCTGACCGAGTCGAAAGACCTCTGGGTAGAATTGAAGCCTGATGAGCCAGGCTATATGGTTCTTAAGGGAACTTACGGCGAAAAGATTCATAAGACCTTCAGGGTAACACGGCAAGGGGTACGCTGGCGATTTCAGCGGCTGTTCAACCATGTCTATGTAGAGGCATTTCTTACCATTTTGATGGTCGAAAAAATCTTCGGTACGCAGCTACGGGAATATGCTGTCAAAATAAGCAAACAAAGATACGCCCTTAGACAGCAGGCTCTGCAAAGGAATATTGAAAGCCAGAAAAGTTCTACATGATTTTGCTGCAGTTTAAAACAAAACATTTATAAGTCGATTTACATTCACACTTGATATTAACCCATATTTTGCGAGCACCTTTTTCACAAAAGCGATTGTTCGCATGAGGATTTTAGCACATGAAAGCAGCGGGGTCAGACCCGTCTCATCATGAAGCGATTCCTCGACGAGAAATCAGGATTGGCCAGTGGCCAGCCGGGGTTTTATGTAGATAATTCTATAAACTAATTTCACACGTTAGCTCTCGACGAGAGAAGGATTTCTAAAAGAATTTACAGAAAACTAATTTTAACCAGATGGCACGCATACCAAATGAAGCGTGCCATCGCTTTTTAATGAAAGGAGTAATTGGAAATGTCAGAGTAGTCATTGAACTTGAGCCTGTACAGGTTGAACTGATTGAATGACCGATGTTGCGTATAGATACTGATATCCAGTTAAACCTGATTGGCAGTTTATGTTAATCATTTCGCAGCTATCCACACAGGTATAACAATACCAAAATAGTTTATTAAGAAAAATGTTACAGGGCTTCTGGTCATTCCGGGAGCTTTTTTTATGCGCATGCAATTGACTTACACAACTTCGATGACACAACCGGCATGCGGGAAGTGCCATCGAATTCTAACGAAAGGCAGGTGGCACATGATTTGTACAGAAAACACGATCAAGAACACTATTTACTCAGTTGGGACAGACAAGACATTAAGTTTGAAGGAAAGAATTGCTGATGTACATGGAGCAAATTCAAGGGTGATGAAAGCTGCAAATGAATTAGACCGTTATGTTGCTGACCCTGAAACTAAGGAAAGTTCATGGTACTGGAATTTCTTCATGCGGGTTAGATCAGGGATGTGGTGTCTTTATCCAAATTCAAACGATATGGTCAAAACACAAATGGCCCGCAAATTCATAGATGATATTTTTAATGGCGGGTACATAAGGGCATTGCGGTCATTGGCTGGTGAGAGCGGGGCAAAGAACGTTATCTTTGCCAGGGACTATGCTGATGGTTACGGCGTTTCAATAGGTGCGGCGTTACTATTTTGCCCCAGGGGCGGAGCTTCTATGGAGCTTCTGCATTTTTTAGCTGCAGAGCGTATTCACGGCCAGCATAGGCATGGAAGTGCACCAAATCCCAAATGGACAGAGGAAGCCCGTAAGAGATGGTATGATGCCGGAAAAATAGGCACATGGCCAATAGTACGGAATGAAAAAGGCCAGGCAATGCCTTTGGATATAGCTGAAGAACAGGGACGATTGCCGGATGGCATTGTTGAAGTACTCAGGGAGACCTGGAGGCGTAATCCGGCTTTACGTGGATATTCAGGGATCAAGAGACTTCCCGGTGATACACCGTTCCAGATTATTGAAGATGTCGTTGATATTGTTATTCGCGATGGACTTTCATCTGCTGACAGGGCCAGGTATGACCGGATAATAGATGATACAAACAAACAGGGTATTGAGCCGTTTTATGCAGTATATAAAAACCTGTTTGCCAACAAAAACCGGCTGCGTTCATATTGGGACATGGCTAGGAAATTGCTCTACGATTACTCTATTTCCCTCTGGGAAGCCAGGAACGTAACCAGATTCGAAGAAGGTAAGCCATTGATTCCGAGTGGTGTAAATTACAAATCCAAGCCTCCTGTTGTACCCAAATCCCGAAAGAGTAAAGTACCCGGCACGATTTACCTGAACAATGGCGGGTATTACTGGTGCGTTGCCGGGAAGATGAAGCCTCGGCCTCTGATTGACTCTGAAAGTAAACCCAAAGTACCCGGGAGTTTCATTGTTAGTAACGGACGATACTATTGGCATATCCCCGGCTGGGTTAAGCGTCATCGATTAGTACCAAAAGGCGAGGTATTCTCAACCAAAGATGAAGCCACTGCCCTGAAAATTGCTAAAAAATTATGGAACCGGATCAAGAAAAACAATCCTGAATTAGCAGCTAATGTACGAAAGCATACAAGAGTCAATGGCATAGCTACCAAAGACAGAGTTGTTGCTGAAAAAGTTGCTGTTAAGTTATGGAAACAGATTCAGAGAGGAAAGCCGGGATTAGCAGCAAAGCTGTTTGAAAGTGGACGAGCGGAAGCCAGAGACCATTGGTATGCCCAGATCATGGTAGGCCGAAAGTATCGGTTCTTAGGCAGCTTTGAGACAAAAGTTGAGGCTGAAGCAGCCTATGCCAAAGCATTTGAGGAAATCTGGGGATATCCTCCATGTTACAGTGTAAGGACAATTCCCAGGCTGGACAAAGTCTGGCCTGCATGGTCAGAAGAAAAAGCAAGATTGGCGCTAATGGATGAACATCCAAGAATGCCTGTTGTTGGTAAACCAGAGACCCTCAAACCGTTAATACAACGAATGCAGAGGGTCGATTGGATAGTAGATAATTGTATTGTGGTTTTAGATGACAACTCGCCGGTTGCATCGAAAGAAGTAGCTGTTGAGTCACGTGGAGAAAAATGGTATGTGGAAATCAAGAAACAGTGTAAACGAGCCGTTATTAAAGGTTCAACATCAATCGATAAGAACACAGGTAGAATCCGGATTACAGTCTATGGTCAGGGCTTCAGCGAGAGCCGGGTACTTACCGAAGAAGTATATCACGTTGTCTTCGAGATTATCCGACACGCAAGCCCGAAAACTTTTGCTTCGATTAAGAAATGGTATTCTAATCGATTAAAGCATGAGCTTGATCCTACATGGATGATACACGAAGCTTTCGCCGAGCTTATGGTTCAGGAAGCTGAATTTCCCGAATCCACTGATTTACCCCGCAACGTTGTCAATTACGCACAGCGAGTATTTTCAACCAGGAACATCGTACCCAAATGGGCTATGAAAAAAGTTCTGGCATAAACAATTTGTAAAAAACCAATTTAAACCAGATGGCACGCTCATCAGTAAGCGATAGAGCGTGCCATCGCTTTTTAATTTCTAATGAATTGGAGGTACTTGAAAATGTCTGAAGAAAACAATGATAACAGCAATGAAAACAACAAGGCAATGACAATTGTACATTTGCAGCAGGTATTAGCCGTACTTGCAAAAGAAGTAGGCAGTGATTTTGAGATCTGGCTTTCTTGCGATGAAGAGGGAAACGAGATTTTACCTATGCTGAAAAACTAGCAATTCAGTCTGGGGATAGACAAGGAACAAAAGAGAGTTGTCTTTTACCCGGCACACAGATAAAGCGGTTTTTATCTGTTGGGTTTACATTCCTATTTTCACAGGGGGTGTGCCGGTTACAAAAACAATGATGAAAATTGAAAGGGTTATCAAATGAAAGCAGCAAGCGAAATAAAACCAACAGCGATAAACGTTAAAAAGCTCAACATGAGGATACAAAGAGTGAAGTTTCCCAAACCCAATAAGAACAGAACAATCGATGAATACAAGCAGGAATTGCAGAAAGGCTATAACATCGAGCAAGTCTGGATTGAGGAAATTATGCTTTTCAGCGGAGTAGACTATGAGGTGTTTTGCCGCAATTTATTAACGGGTTTTGACTGGCTGCGTGGCAAAGGCGGTTTTGACTCCGACTATGAACCTGCTAACGAAGATAGGCAAACACTATCAGAGGATGACCGTGTCGATGATGTTTGTCCCAAAAAGTTCCATATCAGGAAGAATGTATCTTATGCATTCGGCATTTTATGCATAAACACAGACAACAATGAGATGATAATTGTCAACCCCGAAGGATGCGACTATGCCAGGCATGTTGGCTTTGTGCCTTAAACCATCCAGTTTTACGATCTGTTAAAAGGCCAAATTGATGTAATGACGAATTTAATGAGCAATTCGATTTTTCAAACTCTTTACAAATAACAATTCTATCAGATGGCACGCTTACCAAGCGAAGCGTGCCATCGCTTTTTAATGAAATGGAGGTATCAAAATGCAAGTAATTAAAGCATGTGTAAGTGAAAGACTGCTCCAGAAGGCGACCAGGTTATTTACTGGTACACTGGATGGCAGGGTTATCGAGATCCTGCAGAACGCAAGAAGAGCAGGTGCGACAGAGGTGAGAATCTCAAACAAGGATGGACTTGTCACCGTTCAGGATAACGGCAGTGGTATTGAGGATTTCCAAAAGCTACTGGACTTAGGCGGCAGCGGCTGGGATGAGGAACTCGAAGCAGGCGAAGATCCGGCAGGTGTAGGGCTTTTCAGCCTGGCGCCAAGAGAGGTTACTATCATTTCCGGCAGCAGACAAACCGTCATCGACAAAGACGGCTGGACAGGCGAACCTGTTGAAGTAACAGAGATTGAAGAAGCAGTATCCGGTACCATCCTGAAATTCCAAGATGAAAAACCGTGGGATATGGATACTGTTGAAAAACATGCTGTATTTGCTGGTATCAAGGTTATTGTCGATGGAAAGTACTGTCACCAGATGCCGTTTTGCAGCAGCCAAGAGGCCTATTATGGAAATCCCGGCTGTAAGATTGAAGTGACAGGCGAGATATCCAAATACCACAAGGACTGGACCACGAGTTATTACAATGGCAGAGTGCTTGTCAATTTCCATGGTCAGGTTGTGCAACTGGATCATTGGCCAAGCAAAAACAGATCGGGGCTTATGATACTGGTAGATATCGCAGATCAGACTGATATCCGTCTGATGCTTCCTGCACGAACGAGGCTTGTTGAAAATCAGGCCTTCGAACAACTGAAAGCCGCTATCGAACTGGAGTATTATAAGTACTTCCAGAAGCAGAAAACTCACACGCTCTACTATGAAGAATACCTGCGTGCAAAAGAGCTTGGTATTGAACTGCCCGAGGCCGAGCCTCAGTACCAGGTCGGTCTTATATGGGGTGAGTGTTGTGAGCCCATAGAAGTTGTCATGCCGCAGGGTTTCAAGCTAGAGAATTGTTATTTGTGCTTCAATAAGGATTTCAAAAATGAAACAGCTGCAGCCAATGCCCACCTGCTCTCAGCTATCGGTGAGTTTAGCGGAAAACCCATTGTCCCCATTACTATCAACAATGGATACATGGGCTACAGCTGGGCAAAACTGCCAAAAGTAACGAAAGTTGAGGTTGAAAAAAGTAGCGAAAAGCTTCGCCATTCAATCAATTGCAGCGAAATTGCATGTTTCGATGATCTCACTATAACGGTGCACACATCCGATGGCAAAAAGTTCAGCTCGGACGTAGATATGGCTGTTGTTACAGAGCCGCCGAGGGGTAAATATCAATGGGTGGACCAACTGGTTTGTGTCACCAAAGATGCCAGAAACCACTTGTCCAGCGATAACATCTGGTTCCACATAGGTGGATTTGACCTCGAAGGTGACAGCTACGATACCCAGCTTTACTACTTTGAAAAGGAACTCGATGAGTTCTGGAACGAACTGGTCGGACCGTATGAGAGTCTTCGCAGTGAACTGCTTTCTGCTCTTAGCGGCAACTACGGCCTGTATGATAAATGGCAGAAGATAACAATCTTGCAAGACAACAGCCTTGAGATACTTTTCAAGGACGGCAGCAAGGAGCGGGTAAAGCCACCTGCTTAAGCCCTTCAATCTAAACAGCAGTATCAATCGTTAAAGCCCATCTCCTTAGTCTGAGAGATGGGCTTTTGTTTTATTAACCCATAAATGAATAAGAAATGTGAGGTGTAAAAATGGCATGGAGACCAACAGATTATTTAATTGAAGCGTGTTTGGATAATTCAGTTCCAGACAAAGTTATCGGCTGGATGAGATTTGCCGGTTTAAAGGAAAAAGTGGTCTTTTATTTGGAAGGCAACTTTCATAGGGACATTCGAGGAGCAAAGGTAAGGCTTCGCGGAGATGGTGAATCGGCAGAACCGGAAATAGCGGCAAAATATATGGAAGGCTTTGCTACAGTACAGAAAGGCAATGTCGGCGATATGACGGCAGGAAGAGAACCGGCAGACTATGTTTCATATCCGTACTGGGAGTGGTATGCCCAAAATGGAAGGGTTGTTGTTGAACTCGAACCAGATCAAGTTGAGATTTTGACACCGCCGATACCTGCTTGTGAATCTTACCCGCTTGATAGAAAAAAACAGGCTGAGAATATGGCCGGCTTTTTATGCGGAATAGCTTCGGCTTGCAACATTCCTGAACAAAACACAATCGCAACAGGTAACACTGTAGCTGTAGAGCGAGCCAAGAAAGTTGTTACCAACGACAAGATTCGCGGAATGAAATTATTGCCGAAAGAAATCCGCGAACAACTGCCGCCATTGTATTCCCAAGATGGGAAAGGCGGCAAAGCAGTTGTTTATACGAAGTACTTCACCCCGAGCTCAAATTGGACCTGGCTATGCACGGAAGGCGAACCGATTCTGTCGGAGTCTGGTGCCGAAGTTGATTTCAAGTTTTTCGGGTTGGTTTTCGGACATGAACGAGAATTCGGGTACTTCCTTTTAAGCGAACTCGAAGAGGTTCGCGGGCCGATGGGACTGCCAATCGAGCGCGACCTCTACTTTAAGCCAAAAACGCTTGAAGAAATTGAGCCGGAGATGTTCAAGGAGGTGAAAAACAATGAGCGGTAGAGATTATCGAATAGAACATCCTCCAAAGGAAAAGGGGTTGTATCGTGTTGTCTACGTGATTGATATTGGAGCTGAGAGTCCTTTAGATGCGGCCAAAAAGACACATGAAATAATGACGGACCCTGACTCACTTGCTCCTGTCCTTGAGGTTGTTGATCAAAGGGGCAAGGTCACAAATATCGATCTTAGCAAGAGCAGATGAAGTTTTGAAAATGTTAACCAGGGTATCTGATTGTTTAGTACGAAATCAGATACCCATTTTTTTGAGGTGAATACAATGAATGATTCGAAAAAAGCAAAAGTGTGTTTGCAGCGGATAGTTGATCTGTTCAAGGCAGGCAATGTACCCAAAGCATTAGCGGTAGCGACAATACCGCCGCAAAGCGATATCCCATCAGCGAAATGGAGCATAAGCAATCGCATATTGCAGTTCTTAGCTGATACATCCGATGCCCGCGGGTTTAGGCAATGGCAAAAGGCTGGCCGTAAGGTCAAAAAAGGATCGAAAGCATTTCATATATTAGGGCCGAAGGCCAGAGCAATCAAAGAGACCGATGAAGCCGGTGTGGAAACTGAAAAAGTCATAGTTGCAGGTTTTTTTGCGATAGCTGTCTTTCGTGCTGAAGATACGGATGGCGAGCCTTTGCCTTATGAGCCTGCAACGCCTCCACCATTAGCTGATGTAGCAGAACGATTTGGTTTATCCGTGAGTTATCAAACCTTTGCCAGCAGATACTACGGCTATTATCAGGGCGATTCAAAAAGAATAGTTTTAGCCTCACATGAATCCAAGGTATTTTTCCACGAGCTTGCCCATGCCGCGCACCAGCGTGTTGAGGGTAACCTTAAAGGCGGTCAGATTCCGAGCCAGGAGATAATAGCTGAACTTACAGCGGCTACCCTGGCACAGATGTATTGTCCCGAGGCTAACCTTGGTTTTTCGTATGACTATGTCAAAGGCTATGCAAAGAAATCCAAAAAGACAATCGAGCGGGCGTGCCTTGCGGTGATAAATACTGTCGGGCTTGTATTGGATGAGATTCTAAAGACTCATCTATTAATAAAAGAAGAGGTAGCATAAAGAAAGCGAAGCAAAAAAAGATACAGAAAAGGGTGCCGTTTTTTACGACACCCTTTAGTTTTCCTGTTTGCCTTAGCGCTAAAACAGACAAACTCTAAATTAGCTGTGTTTCCTTCTGCGAAGCAGTAAACCGCCAAGGCTGAGCAAAGCAATTGTCGCTGGCTCTGGGACTTCGATAGGAATGACTTCGCCGTTCAGATTAATATCGTCAACGTAGGCAGTGTTATCCATAGTCATCATGCCACCGCTATCGATACGAATCTTTTTAATAACATCGGTGTTGCTGAGGCACCCACGAAAGTCTATCCAAGACGACGGAGAGGAGAACTCGGGTCCTGTCGTGCCGTTTTGCTCAACGGCGTACTCTAGCGATGAACTACTGTGAATTTCGTGCCACTCGTTGTTGTTATATTCCGGCATAATGCACACATACGTGTCATAGTCCTCCCCAGCATAATTGTCCAGACCCGTGTCAATACAAATCGTAAAGGCTGGAAACTGTGGCCAAGGATTGAGGTCGTTTTTGCCCCAGTAGGACCACGAGTCGAAATCCTTGACTAAGGGGTCCCCAAAGTCAGAGATAAGCACTCCGGCGCGATTATCACCAACACTTAGGGGCCAGTGCAATTCCAGCGAAGACATCCCAACCGCAAAGGTCGTAGTGTTCCACTGGGTGCTGGCCCCGGTTCCAGTGGTGAAGTTAGTATCCACTGTGGTCGCAAGGACCAAAGTGGGCGAAATACACACGAATGCCGTTACTACTGCACAAATTGTAATTAACTTTTTCATTTTTCTACTCCTCCAAAAATAAATTTACCTTCATTTTACTTGCTGTAAGCAAGTAACCATTTTTTCCAATCCATTGGCCTTATTCAAAACAATCCCTTTTTATGTCTTGTTTTTATGCACTTTTCTTTCTGCGAAGCAGCAACCCGCCAAGACCAAGCAAACAAAGCGTTGCCGGCTCAGGAATGGATTCTCCGCTCAGCGTAGAATGAAGCCATTCGAAATCTTCGTGCACGGTGTTCCCCTCAAAGCCGTAACCAGTGCGCACTTCGACCTCAAGCAGCCCGTCGGTCAGGTAGGCAACCGGCACGGTCATGGAGTAGTCAGCGAGGGCGGCACCCGTTACTGAATCGCTGAGGAGCGTCCAGGCATTGCCATCAAGTGATACGTACGCGGATTGAGTCCATGGGGACGTTCCATCATCCCGTAAGTTCAAAGTCAATGTAGCGGACGTAATGCCCGTAAAATCTACGGCGGGGGTTACCGATGAAAGATCATGCGTGACTGTCCGCGGCGAAACATAGGTCCCGACGTAATACCAAACCCCCTGCTGAGATCCGGGGACATCAATCGTCTGTGTAAAGCCTGCTTCCGCCGCGCTGCCCATAAGCATACATATTACTGCACAAATTGTTATTACTTTTTTCATAACTCTACTCCTCCAAAAATTAAACAATATGATTTAAACCGTGAGGGCTGATGTTGGGGAAAATAGAAATGGGGATACCCATTCTGACTATGAGTACAAAACCGATATTCTCTTTCCTTCTTCTCATCACTCTCAACTTCTTTCTTACTCTCCATAAGCCTTCAGCACAAAAGGCCTACTAATACGGAATCGATTGTACCCCCCCCCCTCTTGAATTGCAAGAGAAAAATTGGAAAAACCTTGATTTTTTTAAGAATTTTGCGTATTTTCCCGGACGAACACTATTTTCAGGCCAGAAACGCTATTATCATTACAGCACAATAGCAATGGTGTTAGACGGGACACTTTCACCGCCTATGTTGACGGCTTTTACCCTGTATTCTAATTGCGGGCCGCGAGGCTGGTTTGTTAGCGATGTTTCACTTTCCATAGCGATACCGACCTGCGACCACGAGCCGAATTCGCCGCCGCCTGCGGGCTGCTCGCGCCGTTCGATGATATAGGTTCTTACCGTACCGCCTGAACCTCTGGCAGGTGCTTTCCAGTCTAAAAACAGCGTTCCCGCCCCCTGAATAACCGATTCAAGATTTCGAGGCTGGCCGGGAGGTGTGCTTGGCGAAGGCGCCGATTTCGGGCCCCAGCCGATATATTCGAGCTTTTCACCGTCATTGCCGACATCAACTTCGGATTTCTTCAGTTCGGCTCTCATTACTTCTTCAAGGGCATCTAACGCGGTATTTTTGGCCTCGGTTGCTACCTGAGCGGCGGCCATTGCATCCGTTTGAGTGTTTCTGGCACCCATATAGCTGCTAAACGCCGCAGATAATCCCATAGTGTCTGCACTGGGAAAATCGGCTGCATGGGCTGAATAACCTGCCATCATGCTCATAGTCAGAGCCGAGACATCCGCTTCTGCTTTAGGAAATTGTGCCATTTTTCGTAAACTCCTTAAAATTAAGAACTTATATTGCGTTTCCCCGCCTTAGCGAGCCTGTAAGTATCCTTTCCCAGCCGTAAAGTCAATTGACTTAGCCGCAAAGTAAACTGACTTAATCATAAAGTAAATTGACCTGACCGTAAAGTAAATTCACTTAGCCATAAAGCAAACTGACTTTGTCGTAAAGTAAACTGACTTAGCTGCAAATCAAATTGACTCTGCGATAAAGTAAACTGACTTAGCCATAAAGCAGATTTTCTTTACCATAAAGTAAACCGCCTTAGCAGAAAAGTCAACTAATTTCAGCCAGAAGCAAAGAAGGAATTGCAGCAGGCAAAAGATGCCATCGCCAAACACATCACCATTGTAACAAATCAAGCGTAA
>Ga0208771_1001128_pt1 | contig 14676 bp, 10 predicted proteins | sample AntAceMetag02UKX_FD_184775 | JGI IMG/M metagenome (GOLD analysis project Ga0208771, IMG submission 184775) | Saline lake microbial communities from Ace Lake, Antarctica - Antarctic Ace Lake Metagenome 02UKX (SPAdes) (version 2) | ecosystem: Environmental > Aquatic > Non-marine Saline and...
CCCCCCGATGGGACAAAGCGCAACCCGCTCCAACACCTCGAGTAGATTTTCCCTTCACACTACCCATGTCGAAAAAGCCCAAAGAAATTTGGGTTGCCAGCCCGGATGCAGCCACGCCTGAAATGGAGCCGTTGCCCTTTATCTTTAACCGGGGCAATTTAATAATCAGGCTGCCCAAATTAGTTTATTGGTCAATGATACTGATTCAATTTGAAAATAAGGATTTATAAGAATGGACCTGGTAAAACAAAGTATTGAGATTATTCTTAGGGGACAAAGCAACACGGGCGCATATATCGCCTGTCCCAACTTTAAGTCATATCAATACAGCTGGTTTCGGGATGGGGCTTTCATCGCTTATGCCATGGATCGGGTTGGGGAGGCCGAAAGCGCAAATCTTTTCCATAGCTGGGTGTTCACGACGCTCAGTAAGAAACAAGACGTGATGCGTCGGGTTGTGGAAAAAAGGGCTCAACACCAGACACTTCAAATGCAGGATTACCTGCACACGCGTTACACGATGAAGGGAAAGACCGGGGGTGAAGAATGGCCTAATCACCAATTAGATGGCTTTGGAACCTGGTTGTGGGCATTGGTTGAACATCAAAAAGAAATAAGGCAGGATTTACCCCAGAAGTGGCGTCCAACGATGATTAATTTGGCGAATTATCTTATTTCCCTTTGGGATCAGCCTTGTTATGATTGCTGGGAGGAATTCCCAGATTCTATTCATCCCTATACATTGGCTTCCATTTACGCCGGATTAACTGCTTGCCAGACATTGACAGGGGTGGATTATTCGAAAACCCTGAAAGCGATAAAACAGCTGGTGTATCAACAAGCGGCGCCTCAAGGATACTTTGTCAAATCTATTGGGTCAGACTTAGTGGACAGCAGTTTATTGGGATTGTCCATTCCCTATGACCTGGTGGACCATGATGACCCCCGAATGTTGGCGACAAAAAGTCGGATTGAAGCGGATTTGTATCATGGTGCGGGGGTCAAACGCTATGCGCAAGATACCTACTATGGTGGAGGGGATTGGGTGCTCCTTGCAGCCTGGAAGGGTTGGTATGACGTTTTGAACGGGGAACATCAAAAGGCTGAAAATGTGCGAGCTTGGATAGAATCAGCCGCAAATCTATCTGGCCAATTGCCGGAACAGGTGCCGCTGACATTGAATGAACCATCTTATTACCAGTATTGGGTTGAACGGTGGGGAGAGATCGCGACACCTTTACTCTGGTCGCATGCGATGTATCTAATTCTCATGAACGCGCTAGGCGAATGCTAGTGAATAAAAATTTATTAACGCGATGTTCGCCAACTTCAGCATATTTCAACCCGGACTGGTCGCAGAACAGTGACAATAACAGGTTGACCAATTTATAATCTTAAAGATAAATCTGCCGCTAATTTGCATTTGCGGCAGATTTGCTTCAGTATTAGTCTAAAGAAAGTTTACTCTTCCTTTTCTTCGTCCTCGCGCTTCTTTGCCTCAACAATCTCCTGAGTCAGGTACTGGGGGACCATCTCATAATGGTCGAACGCCATGGTGAAGTAACCGCGGCCGCCGGTCATTGAGCGCAGGATGGTGGTATAGCGGAGCATTTCCGCCAGGGGGACATTGGCTGTCACGGTGGAACGGCCTTTCTGAGTGTCCATACCCTGCACGCGAGCTCTGCGGGAATTCATGTCGCCCAGGACATCACCCATGTTGCTTTCAGGGACGATGACTTGAGCCTTCATGATGGGTTCATAGAGGACGGGACCAGCGTCTTTGAACGCCAGTTTGAAAGCTTCCCGACCAGCGATCTCGAAGGCGATGGGCTTGGAATCAACCGGATGCTCTTTGCCATCGAAAACAGAAACCTTGACATGGTGTACCGGATATCCAGCGACCACACCATCTTTCAATATGCTCTTGATGCCTTTTTCAATGGAAGGCAGGTAGTTGCTGGAAATTGCGCCGCCGAAGACATCGTTGACGAATTCAAAGTCCTCATTGGACGATGGGGAGACACGCAGGTGGACCTCACCGAACTGACCAGAGCCACCGGTCTGCTTCTTGTGGCGGTACATGGCTGAATGTTCACGGGTGATCCGTTCTTCGTAAGGCACTTTTGGTTCCTCAGTATTCAAGCCAAGCTGGAACTTATTTCCCGCACGGCGGATAGCAACATCTATGTGCTGATCGCCCATCCCCTGCAGGATTGTCTGGCGGGTTGCCGGTTCGTTGTGCCAGGAAAGGGTCATATCCTCTTCACATAGCCGCGTTAGGGTAGAGCTCAGTTTGGCTGCGTCGGATTGTGTTATAGGAAATAACGCGACCTGATAGAGTGCGCTCGGATATTCAGCGCCAGGTAGATTGAGGGGTGTGTTCTTATCACATAAGGTGTCGCCAGTGGTGGTGACGCTTAATTTTGAAACCAGACCGATATCGCCGCAGTGAAGGAGGCTCACCGGGACGCCTTCCTTACCGAGCGGGACCTGCATCCCGGTCAAGCGTTCCTCTTCCTCTTTGTTAGCATTCCAAATTCGGTCATCAGCAACCATTTTCCCGGAATAGACTCGGAAGAAGGTTTGCTTTCCAACGAAAGGATCCGCAGTGGTCTTCCATACATAGGCAGCTAAGGTACCGTCATCCGTGGCTTCCAGTTTGACCTCATTCCCTTGAGGGTCGACTGCCACCGCAGGGGCAACATCCGCTGGGGAAGGCATCAGGTTGGAAAGGACATTCAGCAGTGGGAACAGGCCAATCTTGTGAGCGCCGGCGGCAACCATCACCGGGATGAAGTTCCCTTCCCAGATGGTGCTGCGAAGGCCAAGCATGATCTCCTGGTCGGTCAGGTCACCGTTCTCGAAATATTTCTCAAGCAGGTCGTCTCCGCCTTCGGCAGCCGCTTCAACCAACGCCATATGCGCTTCAGTGGCTTCATCTTTGAATTCATCCGGGATATCCACGCCTGTTTTACTGTCACCTTCATAGGCTTTCATTGAGAGCAAATCGATCACACCTTTAAAATCTGATTTCTCACCCCAGGGGAGTTGGAGGGGGATAAGGCGTATTTCGCTGTGATCCTGGATAGATTGGAGTGCTTTCTGGAAGTCGGCGTTCTCGCGTTCCATCTTGTTGATCAGGATCATCTTGGGGAGGTTGAATTGTTCGCTGTACTGCAGGGCCATCTCGGTGCCGACCTCGAGGCCAGCCACAGAGTCAACCAGGATCAAGACACCGTCAGCCACGCGCATCGCGGAGATGACTTCACCGATGAAATCGGTATAGCCGGGGGTGTCTAAGAAATTTAGTTTCGTGTTGTTGTGTTCAATCGGCATCACAGAGGTGAAGAGTGAAATTCCGCGCCGGATCTCTTCTTCATCATGGTCAGAGAGGGTGGTGCCGTCCTCTATCTGGCCTACGCGGGTGGTCACACCCGTTAAATTTGCCAGGGCTTCAACGAGCATGGTTTTACCTGCACTGCTGTGCGATGCCAGGACAATGTTTCGGATGGATTTGGTTTGATATTCGTTCATGAAAGAGACCTTCCTTGCTCCTTAAAATATTTCCTTTGATAATGACATGCAAACCTGAATTTTATGACCATCGAAGCTAAAAATCAAAGTGAGAACCCGGCTTGCTTCATTAAATAGGGTTGTTAAATTGTTGGAATCTGGACTTGCAGGAATCGATAATAATCTGCCAATCCAGTGTGAATCCTTGGTCAACGCTTCCGGGACTATTATATCAGGGTTATTAATAGAATGGCTTGTGTGCAAAAGGGAATTGCAGCATTATGAGACGGCTGAGATGAAAGAACCTGGCTTCATCTGCAGTAAGTGAAGCCAGGTTCTTGGGTGTAATATTCGGTAGAAATGGGTCACAGGTTAAGCAACATGCAGCTCATTGACCTTTCGGAAATGGTAGCCGTAAATGGTGAATGTAATTGCCAGGGGGAATTTCTTTGGACAGTGGAACAACGTCCAAAAGAACAGTTTCCAATATTGCTTGCGTTCCTTACTCTTGATCCCAATCTTAAAGATTGAGGACAGGAAAGCCGCGATCTCTTCCCAGTGCAGGGTAACGTGATGCTTGGCGGGTTTGTAGTTCTTCAGGAAGGTGCGCACACGTTCATAAAAGCCTTTAGCGGAATAGATGGAATCCAGGATTTGACGATAGCCTTTCTTCAGGCGGCTCATATCCATCTTTGGGATGATATTTGTCTCGCCGTCAACGTTGTCACCCGAGTAGGAGCATTTGATTCGGCCTTCGCGCAGCATGCGTTGGTAAAGCTGGGTGCCAACGGGTGCTTGCAGGAGCCCAACCATTGCTGTGACAATGCCTGTCTTTTGAATGAAGTCGATCATCCGCTGGAAGATGGTCTCGTCATCGCTGTCGAACCCGACAATGAACCCGCCCATAACCTGCAGCCCCATCTGCTGGAGTTTCTTGACAGAACCGACCAGATCGCGGTTGCGGTTCTGACTCTTGGAGCATTCTGCAAGGGCGACATCATTCGGTGTTTCAATCCCCACGAATACCTGTGTGAAGCCGGCTTTGACCATTAGATTGATTAGCTCATCATCATCTGAAAGGTTAACTGATGCTTCAGTGACAAACAGGCAGCCCTTCTTGCCTTTGCGCCACTCGATCAGCGCGGGGAGGATTTCCTGTTTGAGGACCCGTTTATTGCCAATGAAGTTGTCATCCACGATGAAAATTCCTCGCCGCCAGCCAAGCGAGTAGATCTTATCCAGCTCAGCGATCAGCTGTTCGGTGGTCTTGAGTCGCATGCGATGACCGAGCAGGGCAGTCACATTGCAGAAGTCGCAGTTAAAAGGGCAGCCACGGGAGTATTGCAGGTTAAGGGATTCGTAATGGCGGAGCTTGATTAGGTTCCACAAGGGAACAGGTGTCTTGGTGATATCCGCAAATTCATCTGTTTGATACACGCGCTTTGGCTTGCCGCGCCCCCGGTCAGAGAGGAATAGGGGCAGGGTGATCTCGGCTTCATTGAGGATGAGATGATCTACATCCGGGAAAGCCTCCGGATCACAGGTGAAGAGTGGTCCGCCGGCAACAATCGTTTTGCCCATCGCGTGGGCGCGGGTGATCACTTCATCGGTTGATTCACGTTGAACAGTCATCGCGCTGATCATGACCATATCCGCCCAGACGAGGTCCTTATCTTTCAACTGGGAGACATTCATATCAACCAGGCGTTTATCCCAGGTGGCGGGCAGCATGGCTGCCACGGTCAACAGCCCCAAGGGTGGGGAAGAGGATTTCTTATGGACGAACGTGAGGGCGTGTTTGAAACTCCAGAATGTATCCGGAAATTTGGGGTAGATCAGCAGAATGTTCATTTGTTCACCTTATTTTTCTTTTTTCTCTTTTGTTGTTTTTGATGTTTCCGATGCTGTTCCTTTTTTCTTTTGGTCAGGGGGCGCATCAACTTCTTTCTTGTCTTTCTTGGGATTAGTCTTCTCTTTGGGGCGTTTCTTTTCTTTCGCCTTTTCTTCAGGCGCCTCTTGTTCTTGTTTGGGTTCATCCAGTCCCATCAGTGCATCCTGGCTCATCGTATTGATCTTTTGGAACATGCCCGCCATTTTCTCATCAGAATAGGGCAGGTCCTGGTCGAGCCACCAATAGATGGTCGCCAGGAGCATCCCGGCGGAGAAGTTCGCGATGAAGTCCGGCGGCAATACTGGTTTAGCGCCCATTTCATCGATTTCCTTCTGGATGCAGGCTTTGACATTTTTCGCAATGGTCTGGTGGAGCTGGCGAGAGGCGGTGACGCTGCCGCTTCCGATGGTCAGGATCCGGTAGAGGTCATAATGCTCTGCGGCGAAGGTAAACAGCTTGGTGATAGACTTTGGATCATCCAAGCGCCATTGGTTTTGTGAGAATTGAGGGACTTCTTTGAGGAATTCAGATAGGAACTGCGCCATTACTTCCAGGAGGAGTTCATCTTTGTCTTTAAAGTGCAGGTAGAATGTCGCCCGCCCCAGGTTGGCTTTGTCGGTAATATCCTGGATTGAGATGGCATCATAACCTTCTTCACACAATAGTTTACGGGTACGTTGCACGCGCCGGTCCATTCGCCTGGCCATTGAATTTCCTTTTCTACGATATAAGACAAATTAATAAGGGATGTATAATAATAGACGAGTGTACAGTAATGTAATATACGCTATTATAATACAGTATGTCTATTTGTCAAGGGAGCGCTTTCAATGTGTTAGGGCAAAGTAGTAATGTCCTATTGGAGGCAAACTGGACATCGCAAAGGCTTCTCCTCAAGGAGCAAAACGACGCAGCCCCAGTCGGGGTACAGGAGAAGCTGTCTGCTTCGCAGACTGATGAGGTGGGCATGGATCACTAAACACCTCATCCAGCATCCTGTAGGTGTTCCGCTTCGCTCCAGCGCTGCGCGCCACCTTCCCCTTTACCCAGCACCCTGCGGGTATTCATGCTTCACTCCTTTAGGGGAAGGCTTTTCTCCTCCTTTTTATTTTCCTGGCTTGCTCGTGAGCTATCGGGAGGAAAGCAGTCAAGCCTGCTCCCGATCATCCCTGGAGGAATTATAGACGTCGGCTAAAGGGTCAGCCTGTTCATGTACCTGATTAGGACATTTCTACTTTGTTGCACAGCAGGACATTTAAAACTCTGCCTTGACAGGGAGTGCTTTCAATGAATGAACATTCTAGAGTGTTTAACACAACCCAAAGACGTGAGTTATGATTTGAATCGTTCTTTTGAAGAATCCACATTGCGGAAAGCGTTCAGCGAGACTGGCGTATAATTTACTTATCTCTATGGCAGGCGAGTAAAGGTTTTATGGTCACATATCCTCTTGAAAATATCCTTGATGAGTTTTCCTTCACAACCAAGATCCTAGGATTGAACATCAGCGGCAGGAAGGCGATTGCGGTCTATGGGGATATGAATGGCATGATCTACGAACGGATGCAGATTGAAACGCCTGCTGAGCTGCCTTTCCTGGAAGGGTTTGACGCCATCTGCGTCATGGCTGATAAGCTCCTGAAGGTTTGCCGCGCCCAGGGCTTGAGCAGCCCGGAAGTCATTTCACTGGCGGTCAGCGGTCCGGTGGACCTGTTGAAAGGGGTGGTGATGTCACCTCCGGACCTGCCCTTATGGGGTGAAGGTCAGCTGAAGGGCAGGCTTTCCGTGCGGTACAACCTGCCGGTCTTCATTGAATATCGCAGCAGTGCAGCCGCACTGGCGGAGCACTATTTTGGCGCAGGATTTGATGTGGATCATCTGGTCCTGATTGACCTGGAGCCAGTCGTGGCGGCAGGACTGGTTTTGAATGGGAGGGTTTATCACGGTGCTAGCGATGCCGCTGGCGATGTGGGAAAGATGGGTATGGCAGGGGAAGGTCCGCGGGGGCTTGGCAAAGCCGGGTCGCTGACAGGTTTTGCCAGTGGAATGGGCATGGCAGAGCTGGCTTCCCTGCGCTTTCCAAAGCGATGGGCAGACCCACCGGATCCCTATACTCTTGTGCAGGCTGTGAACGCAGGTGATGAGGATGCTCTCAAGGTCATTGAAGAAGCTGCTGACCATCTTGGAAAAGCGCTGTTCTGGATGATGATCACCCTTGACCCTGAATTGATCGTTATTGGTCACCCTGGTGATGTGATGGGGGATGCCCTACTGACGCCGCTTCGCGAAGCTGTCCTCCGGCATGGCGGCGGTGAAGTCCAGCGGCTGCCCAGGCTGGCACTCACCATGCTGGGTTCCAAGCTGGATGATGTGGCGGCGTTGATGTCAGTGATTGACCCGTTTAGGACCAGGAGAACTGTCTGACCGCAAATTGGTTGGGAGTGTTCGAATTTGATTTTGATTGAGGATACGATCCGGGTATATCCCATTGAACGTCCATGATACAATTTTCTTGATGACCTACTTAAAACACCCCCAGCAGTCCATTGGTATTTTCGATTCCGGTGTCGGCGGGCTTTCCGTCCTGCAGGCTGTACGGCGAGAACTACCCCATGAAGATATCCTCTACCTGGGTGACCAGGGGCACATCCCCTACGGACCACGATCGAAAAAAGAGATTTGCACGTTTGCCACCGGGATTACCCGTTTTATGCTGGAACAGGGCGCTAAACTGATCGTGATTGCCTGCAATACTGCCTCAGCTGCCGCCCTGCATGACCTGCGGGAGATGTTTCCATCCGTGATGTTCGTGGGGATGGAGCCGGCTGTCAAACCTGCGGTTGAGATCACCAAAACCGGTAAGATTGGCGTGTTGGCGACCCCCATGACCTTCAAAGGCGAACTGTATGCTTCACTGGTCGCGCGGTTTGCTCATGAGGTGGACATCTTCCAGAGTACCTGTCCAGGGTTGGTTGAACAGATCGAAGCGGGGCATATTAACACCCCGGAGACCCGGTCAATCCTTGAGAAGGCTCTTCAGCCGATGCTGGAAGGGGGAATGGACACGGTTGTCCTGGGCTGCACACACTACCCATTTGTGATCCCGGTCATTCAAGCCATCGCCGGTGCTGAGGTGAGCATCGTTGACCCCGCTCCCGCTGTTGCACGGCAGGTTAGGCGCCTGTTGGCTCAAGACGGACTATTGAATCCCACCGGTGAGGTAGGAAATGTAAGCTTCTATACAAGCGGCAAGCCTGCGGCACTTGCGGTGTTGCTGCCGCGCTTATTAGGAGAATCAGCGCCTGTGATAAAAGCTGCCTGGGAGAATGCCACATCTCTGAGCGTTCAGAGTTGTTAAGACATGGCGTTCCTTTTGTAAAATATTTGTTAAATAACGGAAACTGAGTCCAAAATTGGTTAATTGTATATACAAGTGATATATAATAGGTTTGTTATGCAAACAATGGTTTTGTATCATAATCTTGTAACACAATACCCCCACTATTATTGTATATGGAGAATAGGGAAAGGAGAATTTGCCATATAAATTTTTCTGTATTCGCTAATTTTTCGCCAATTATTTTCACAAAGGAAGAGTAATGAAGAAAAAGATCTTTTTGTTTGTCAGTATTATGCTGGTCATGTCGATTGCATTGGCTGGGTGCGCTCAACCTACTGAAGAAGTCGAAGAGGTTGAAGAGGTTGAAGCGACCGAAGAAACCTCAGCCGATACAGAGGGGACCTACCAGGTTCCTGCGCCTATGGATGGCTATTACAATGTAGCTTTTGTGTATGTTGGCCCCCATGATGATGGTGGCTGGTCGCAATCCCATGATGTTGCGCGATTGTATGTTGAAGAGACTATGGAAGGTGTCCATACAGCCTACGTTGAGAATGTCGCTGAAGGCGCTGATGCAGAGCAGGTAGTCCGTTCGCTGGCTCGCAAAGGCTTTGATGTGATCTTCACCACATCTTTTGGCTTCATGGATGCGTCCGAAATCGTTGCCAGTGAGTTCCCGGATGTTGATATTATCCACATCAGTGGATATAAAGCCAATGGCGAGAACTTTGGCAATCTGATGGGCGCCATGGAAGACATAAAATACCTGGCTGGGATGTTAGCTGGGTCACGCGCGAAGATGGATGGCAACCCCCAATTGGGATACATCGCCACCTTCCCAATCCCTGAAGAACTGCGCTTAGGAAATGCTTTTTCTTTGGGCGTCTTGGTGACCTGCCCGGAATGCAAGATTGATGTTCGCTTTATCAACACCTGGCATGATCCTATCCTGGAACAAGAAGCTGCGGAATCACTTTTTGAGGCAGGCGCGCAGGTCGTAATGACTGGCGCAGATACACCTGCCCCAGCGATCGCTGCACCCGAAGGCAAATGGGGTATCACTTATGACTATTCTGGCAACTGCACGGTTGATGCCTGCTTGACCTCCATGTATTGGAACTGGGGTGTAGAGTATGTCCGGATCATTGAGGCTTCCCAGGAAGGAACATGGACGGGTGGCTGGGAATACTTTGAAGCCGATTCAGGTGCGCTTGGGCTCTATGGCTTCATGGAAGGTGAAGAATTGATGCCCGGTGTCGCTGAACTTCCTGAAGAAGACCTGCAAATGGTGCGTGATGTCCTGGGCCAAATGCTGGCTGGTGAGTTCGACCGCTTTGATGTCTTCAAAGGGCCTATTACCAATAACCAGGGCGAAGAGGTTCTTGCAGACGGTGTGAGCCTGGAGCAGTTGGATCTGGATGGATTTGCAGAATTTGGCAGTGAATGCACCACCTGTATGTACTGGTGGAATGAGAATATCACCGCTGAACTGCCCTCGCTTGATTAGTAAAATTTTGTAACACTTTGCAACCAGGAAATTTCATAACGAAATTTCCTGGTTGTGATATTATTTGACATAATCTAAGCACAATTTTGTGCTGTTGTTCTATTAATTCAATAGGCTGGCATTATGACGATGACCAATGACGATTATCCCTTTGCTGTCGAAATGCGGGATATTGTCCTTCGCTTTCCTGGCGTCCTGGCAAATGATCATGTAAATTTAAATTTAAACAAAGGTGAAATTCATGCCTTGCTTGGGGAGAACGGCGCTGGTAAAAGCACGCTTATGAACATCCTGTCAGGCTTGTATCGGCCTGAATCGGGGGAGATTAAAGTAAACGGCAGTTCTGTGCATTTCAATTCACCAAAAGATGCCATTGCCAGCGGGATCGGCATGGTTCACCAGCATTTCATGCTTGTCCCCACACTGACGGTCACGGAGAATATCCTCTTAGGATTGAACGAACCCAGGTTCTTCATGAAGTTGACGAAATATGACAAGAAGATCCTGGCTCTCCAGGAGGAATTTGGATTGAAGGTTGATCCGGCTGCTAAGATCTGGCAGCTTTCTGTTGGTGAACAGCAGCGGGTCGAGATCCTGAAAACCCTGTACCGCGGCGCAGATATCCTGATCCTGGACGAGCCAACGGCTGTCCTGGCACCTCAGGAAATTGAAGAATTGATGGGAACCATGCGGACCCTGGTAGAACAGGGGAAGTCCATCATTTTTATCAGTCATAAATTAAATGAGGTCAAAGCGGTCGCTGACCGCTTGACCGTTTTGCGAAAAGGCAGGGTGACCGCCGAAGGCATTGACCCGACGGGATTGTCTCGCGGTGACCTGGCTGAGCTGATGGTCGGTCGGGAAGTGATCTTCCAGATCGAGAAAGAAGCGCAGCAGCCCGGCGGAGTTGTCCTTGAAGTAGAGAACCTTTCCACAATCAACAACCGGGGGATGAATGCTGTCAACGGAGTCTCTTTTTCAATCCGACAGGGAGAGATCTTTGGCATTGCCGGGATTGCCGGTAATGGGCAGAGCGAGTTGGTGGAGGCGATCACTGGTCTCCGGGCAAGCACAGGCTCCATCCGGATCAACGACACGGAAGTCGGGAATTGCCCGCCCCGTAAATCCATTCACTGTGGGATGGCTCATATTCCAGAGGACCGGATGGGTGTGGGCACTGCCCCCAACCTTTCTGTGACGAAAAATGTGATCATGAAGAATTACGACCAGTCACCCATCAGCAAGGGCTGGCGGATCAATTACCTGGAAGCCCACAGCCATGCGGTCGATCTGAAGGAAGGGTATGATATCCAGGCGCCAAGTGTTGAGACCCAAGCCAGGAAACTTTCGGGCGGCAATCTGCAGAAGCTGATCCTCGCTCGTGAAATCTCAGGGAAGCCGCAGTTGATCGTTGCAATGCAGCCCACCCGTGGATTGGATGTGGGCGCAATTGAGAGCATCCAGAAATTGCTGCTGGAACAACGCCGAAATGGCGCGGCAATCCTTTTGTTATCTGAGGAACTGGATGAGCTGCTGGAACTGAGCGACCGGGTTGCGGTGATTTTCGACGGCGAACTTGTTAGTCAGATGGATTCCAGAGAGGCGAATTTAAATACGATTGGAATGATGATGACAGGTTCTTTGAGGAGCGGTGAATGAAATTCCCCTTTAAGGTCAAGATTGAAAAAAGGATAGAGGACCTCCCCAAGTGGATGCCGTTGGTCACGTCACTTGGCGCTGTTTTAATTGCATTTATCATCAGTGGGATCGTTTTGTACCTGATCGGGAGTAACCCGATCCGTGTGTTTAAATACTTTTTCAGTGCAGCTTTTGGATCGTGGGGCGCTTTTTCAGATATCCTGGTCAAAGCAACCCCGCTGATCCTGATTGGGTTGGGCTGTTGTCTGGCTTTCAAAATGAAGATCATCAGCATCGGTGCTGAGGGACAATTCTTTATGGGGGCATTCTTTGCCAGCCTGGTTGTCCTGGTCCCACTGGTTCCTCTCGACAGCCCGAAGGTCCTGGTGCTTTCACTGATGGCTGTCATGGGCATCATTGGCGGTGCGCTGTATGGACTGATTCCCGGCCTTTTGAAAGCTTACTTCAATGTCAATGTGATCATCACGACTCTGATGCTCAATTATGTAGCAGTCTATTGGAACAACTATTGGATCTTTGGGAAATACAGCGATCTTGGTTTCCAAATGACGCCCACCTTTGATAAGGTTGCATGGCTGCCGCGCCTGGCAGACATGGCGAAGGAGATTCCATTTTTCTCAGGGATCACGCTGCACCTGGGTGTGGTCTTTGGGTTGATCGCGGCTGTTCTGATTTGGTTGATCTTGAAATATAGCCGGTGGGGGTATGAGATCACCCTGATCGGGGATAATCCCAAAGCAGCTGAGTACGCTGGGATCAATATCAAGCGCAACATCATCCTGGTGATGGTCGTTTCAGGAGCCCTGGCAGGCCTGGCAGGGATGTCTGAGGTGACGGGCGTGGTACATCGCCTTCAGGAGGAGATCTCTTCCAATTATGGTTTCTCCGGCTTGATCGTTGCCTGGCTGGCAAAATTAAATCCCTTTGCTGTGATCCCCGTAGCGATCTTGTTCGGCGGACTGATCGTTGCAGGAAGGGAGATTCAACCTTCCGGGTTGTCCTTCCTGATCCAGGGGATGATCCTGTTCCTGGTGATCAGCAGTGACGTCTTATTGCGCTATAAGATCCGTGTCACTCGCAGAGAGGAGGAAGTTGTATGAATTTGGAAGCCATTCTCAGAGCTGGTTTATCAACTGGGACGATCCTGATCTTTGCGACCATTGGTGAAATTATCACAGAACGCTCAGGGGTGATGAACCTTGGGGTGGAAGGGATGATGTTGATTGGTGCAATGGTGGCCTTTAAAGTCTCGCATGTCACTCAGAACGCCTGGCTGGGATTACTGGCAGGCATCCTGGCTGGCGGCATCCTGAGCCTGGCGCATGGACTGGTTTCGATCCACTTCCAGGCGGACCAAACAGTGAGCGGCCTTTCGCTGACCTTCCTGGGTACCGGGCTTGCATTGGTCCTCGGTGAGGGGTTGACGGGACTGAACGTTCCCACTATCCCTGATGTGGATTTCCCTTTGTTATCCTCGATCCCCTATATTGGCAGGATCTTCTTCACCGATTTTAACCTTCTGGTCTATATTGGGTATTTCTTGGTACCGCTCTCCTGGTATTTTATTTATAAGACTCGCCCCGGGATGCACCTCAGGGCTGTGGGCGAAAAGCCTTCAGCGGCAGACTCGCTGGGCGTTAATGTATATGCCACCCGCTATCTGTACACATTCGTCGGTGGGTGCCTGGCAGGGCTGGCAGGCGCTTCGATCAGCATTGCTATCTCGCCAGGATGGTACAGCAGCCTGACCACCTCCGGCCAGGGTTGGATTGCGATTGCATTGGTCATCTTTGCCCGCTGGAATCCCGTCCCTGCTGCGTTGGGCGGGTACCTGTTTGGGATGCTTCGCAGGTTCACATTGGATCTGCAAGGTCCGATGGCTATCCTGGGATTTCGCAATCCTTTCTTCTATAACCATAATCTTGTTTTCTTCCTGCAGATGATGCCTTTCCTGTTGACGATCATTGCGCTGTTATGGGGGTCTGGTGCGGCGAGAAGGAAACGTAAGGGCGCACCATCAGCCCTCGGAGTCCCCTATATTCGCGGCGAACGCGGTTTGTAATAAAGGATTATCAGCAGATCATGACTGAGACCATTCAGCTGAAGGTCAATGGTGAAACTTACCGGCTGGATGTGGTTCCCGGTGAGAAGCTGGTGGACCTGCTCCGGAAACGATTGCATCTCACCGGCACGAAGGTCGGCTGTGGAGAAGGACGCTGTGGGTCGTGTACGGTTCTGCTGGACGGTAAACCAGTCAAATCCTGTCTTTTCCCTGCCGAGAAGGCGGATGGGAAATCGATCCTGACGATCGAAGGCCTGGCGAAGATTGTTGAATCCGGGCTGACCCTGCATCCCCTTCAAACGGCTTTTATCAAATACGGTGCAGTTCAATGCGGATTCTGCACCCCCGGGATGATCATGGCGGCGTATGCACTGCTGAAAAACCACCCGGAGCCCTCCCCCCAGCAAATCCATCATGCCCTTGCGCGGAACCTCTGCCGTTGTGGGGGATACCCTGCTATCGAAAATGCAATCCTGGCTGCCGCTGCTTCCCTACGGTGTGGTGAACCGGTTGCCGAGCCGGATGTGCAGCCTGAAGCATCCAATCACAGTGTGATTGGGCGTGTGCTGATTCGTCCGGATGCTGTGGACAAGGTAACCGGCAGGGCGGTCTTTACGGACGACCTGAGTCGGGATGGGATGCTCTTTGCCCGTGTCAAACGGGCTGGCGTACCTCATGCGATCCTGCGAAAGTTGGATATCTCC
>Ga0208771_1001129_pt1 | contig 14662 bp, 7 predicted proteins | sample AntAceMetag02UKX_FD_184775 | JGI IMG/M metagenome (GOLD analysis project Ga0208771, IMG submission 184775) | Saline lake microbial communities from Ace Lake, Antarctica - Antarctic Ace Lake Metagenome 02UKX (SPAdes) (version 2) | ecosystem: Environmental > Aquatic > Non-marine Saline and Alkaline...
ATTTATTAAGTTTTTCTATCTAATGTTTCAATAATGTAAAAACGAGTTCGTTACTTTTCATTTTAAATATTATAAACCTATTAACTCAAAATTACAGGGGAAGGAGGAGGAAAAAAACAAAATAGTTCTTTTTCAAAAAATGTAACTCAATTAACCATTTATTTAATTCATCAGGAGGAAAGGATGAAAAAACTACTTATTCTATCACTCATTTTGTTACTGCCTTTAGCTTTATTTGCACAGAGAGGCACAATTGTTGGTAAAGTTACTGACTCAAACACTGGCGATGAACTTGTTGGTGCCAATGTTCTTATCAAAGGCACTTCAATTGGTGCTGCTTCTGGCATGAATGGCGCTTACAAAATCTCTACAGTTCCCCCCGGAAGTTACACACTTCGCGCTTCCTTTATGGGCTACAAAATGGCAGAAAAAGATGTTCAGGTAACTGCCGGACAGGAGGTAACAGTTGATTTTGGACTGGTCGAAGATGTCATTTATGGTGAAGCGATCGGCATCATAGCTGACCGCGCAAAAGAGCGCGAAACGCCAGTTGCATTTTCTAATATTAAAAAACAAGATATGGTAGCGAGATTGGGTTCCAGAGATATTCCACTCGTATTAAATACCACTCCCAGTGTTTATGCAACTGTGGGCGGTGGCGGCGCTGGTGATGCTCGTGTTAATGTCCGTGGTTTTAACCAGAGAAATGTTGCCATTATGATCAACGGTGTGCCGGTGAATGATATGGAAAACGGCTGGGTTTACTGGTCTAACTGGGACGGTGTTGCTGATGCTACTTCTTCAATTCAGATGCAGCGCGGACTTAGTGCTGTTAACTTAGCCACTCCTTCTATCGGCGGTACCATGAATATTCTTACTGACCCTACAGATCAGGAAACAGGCGCTAATTTAAGACAGGAAGTTGGTAACGACGGATTTTTGAAAACAACGTTGAGCGCCAGCAGCGGTTTGGTAAATGATAAATTTGCCTTCAACGGATTAGTAGTTCGCAAAACCGGCGATGGTCTGATTGACAAAACCTGGACAGATGCCTGGGCATACTATTTTGGCGCAACCTGGAATATGAATGCCAATAACCGAGTTGAGCTTTATGCTATTGGAGCGCCGCAGCGTCATGGTCAGAACCTTTATATGCAAAATATAGGAGTTTACAGCAAAAAGTTTGCTGAGGGTCTTGATGATTATGATCCCGCTGCTTTAGATAAATATACTGAAGTAGGAAGAACCTATAATCAGACCTGGGGACCAGTTAGTTCTTCTTATACAGGCAAACAAGCCTGGAATGAAAAAACTGCTGATCGCTTCGACAAAGGTTTTATCAATGAAAGAGAAAATTTTTTCCACAAGCCCCAGGTGAATTTGAATTGGTTTACTAAATTAACAGATGATTTAAGTCTCTATAGTGTCGCTTACTACTCAGGTGGACATGGTGGTGGCACCGGTACTCTTGGATCACTTAAATGGGATTACTCTAAACCTTCAAGAACTGCAGATTGGGATGCAACAATTGCCAGAAATGATACAAGCAGTACAGGCTCTACAGGTATTTTAAGAAACAGCCGTAATGATCAGTGGACATTGGGTTTGATCTCTAAAGCCAATTATAAAATATCTGATGAATTAAAGGCTACCGTAGGTGTTGACTGGAGAACTGCTGAAATTTACCATTTCCGTGAAGTCAGGGATTTATTAGGTGGAGATTATTATCTTGATAACAGTTCCGATTTCTTTCCAGCAGGAGGTTCGAAGAGATATCTTGGTGATAAAATCGCCTATGATTTTACAAATAATGTTGACTGGCTGGGCTTCTTTGGTCAGGGTGAATACAAAGTTGCTCGCTTAACAGCTTTTGGTATGGCTGGTTATTCAATGATTAAGTATAAACATACTAATCATTTTACAAAAGATATTGAAACTGGCAATGAACTCGTTCTCGAATCTGATCGGATTGGTGCTTTTCAGGTTAAGGGTGGCGCCAGTTATCGCGTAACATCTTCAATTGATGTTTATGGAAATGCCGGTTACGTTTCTAAGGTGCCGATTTTTGATAATGTGATCGATGATTATGCAGGAGTTGCGGCGGCAGATCCAAAAAATGAAAAATTCATCTCAATTGAAGGTGGAGTGAATTTCATGGGATTGGATAATACATTAGTCACCAAACTCAGTGTCTATCACACAACATGGAATGATAGATCATTATCAAGAGGTGTTATAATGGAAGATGGTTCTGATGCTATCGTCTTCCTGACAGGAATGAATGCTCTACATCAAGGAATTGAATTAGAAGCTGCCTATCAACCAATGCCGCTTTTTAGATTAGACGCTGCTGCCAGTATTGGTAATTGGAAATTGACTGATGATGTTTCCGGTACTTATAAAAATTACGACGAAGACGTAACAAGTTATGAACAGATTCCTTACAATTTCTATGTAAAAAATCTTAAGGTCGGTGATGCTCCGCAAACACAATTTGCGTTGGCTGGTTCAGTTTATCCAGTTCCAGGAATGTTTGCCCAGATTGTGGTCAGACATTACCGAGATTTCTATGCTGATTGGGATCCATTCGGCAGAACCAATTTTGATGATAGAGTACAAAGCTGGAAAACACCGGCATATAGTATCATTGATTTTCATGCGTCCTATAATTTACCGGTTGATTTAAGCGGCATTAAAATTACGTTGTTTGCTCATGTGTTTAATGCGTTAGATACAGAGTATATTCAGGATGCATTGGATAACAGCAGCTACAATGGCTGGGATCACGATCATGATGCTGATGATGCTGAAGTTTACTTAGGATATCCAAGAAATTTCAATGTTGGTTTAAGTCTTCACTATTAAACCGATTTTTTTGAATTAGTATTTTGCAAAAGCCCTCCTGTTTGGAGGGCTTTTGTTTTTTTGGGGTGGCTCTGGCTGATTTTACAAATATCTACTTGAAAAAAAGTCATCGCCATTCGGCATTTATCCTAAATGATTTATTGCCACAAAGATTATTATACCCGAAGGGTATTCAAAGACACAAATACAAAAAATCAATATAATACGGATCAATGATGAAAAACAAAAAAACAACCTGGATAATAATTGCTTTTCTTTTTATTTTCGCAACAAACATTTTTGCGGCAAATAGTTCAGACAAACCTTACGTAATCCTCATTTCTTTTGATGGCTTTCGCTGGGATTACCCGCATCGCGGCATAACTCCCAACCTAAAAAAAATGGCAGAGAATGGAGTTACAGCTCTTTCGCTACAACCGGTTTTTCCATCAAAAACATTTCCCAATCATTATTCAATTATTACCGGGCTTTATCCTGTCAATCATGGAATTATTCATAATGATTTTTATGATCCTTTCTCAGATAAAAGATATAAGGTCGGGAAAAAAGAAGCAGTCAGGAATGCAAAATGGTACCAGGGAGAAGCTTTTTGGGAGACTGCTGAGCGGCAAGAAATTATTACTGCGAGTTATTTTTGGCCAGGTTCAGAGCTAAATCTAAAATATCGTCAGCCAACTTACTTTGAATATTATGACCACGACCGTCCGTATGAAAAACGCATTGCAGATGTTATAAATTGGCTAATGTTGCCTGAACTAAAACGCCCTCATTTCATCACGCTTTATTTTGATGCTACTGACACTTATGGACATCGCTATGGTCCTGATTCGCCTGAAATCAATAAAGCCATTCAGCGACTCGATGATATGCTGGGATTGATTATCGAAAAATTGGATAAAATAAACTTACTTAAACAGACAAATATTATTGTGGTATCTGATCACGGAATGGCTTCAATAGACTCTAAAAGAATCATAAACATTAACAAATTTATCTCTGACTTCCAGTACAATGTTCAGGGAAACGGACCGGTCATGATGATCGACTGTGCTGAAAATCAAAAAAATGGAATATTCCAAAAACTTAAACAAAATGAAGATCATTTTAAAGTTTATCTGAAAGACAAGGTACCCAATTATTTCCATTTCTCAAATCATCCCTTTATCTCTCCAATAATAATTATTGCCGAACCTGGTTGGTCTTTAATGAAAGGAGAATTAGACTCAATAATTCACAAGTTCACTTCAAAAGGAAATCATGGCTACGACAACCATCACATTGATATGCACGGGATTTTTTATGCCAGCGGTCCGGCATTTAAAAAAGGCTATCGTAGCGGTACGCTTTGGAATATTGATATTTATCCGTTGCTTTGTAAAATTTTAGGCATTTTTCCCAGACAAAATATTGATGGTAAATTGGAGAGGATTAAATTTATTTTGAAAGAGTAATTTTCAACAATTCTGTAATACCTCTCTAATTTGGTTGCAAAAAAAGATGTGGTCCACTTTTGGAAAGCATTAGTTATGGAGTTAACAAATAAATTTATTGAAGTTATCGGCGTGATTTAAAATTAAATTATTAAGTGGCTACATTTTGAACCAACTGATGCCTTTCACAATTCTTCAAATTTTACTTGACATTTCAAAATTTATTTATTATACTTTTATTCCGACTTAAACTGATAATTAAACCATTTTAAAAAAATCTGTCACTTCAAAATAAGCATAAAATATGAACAAAAAAATTATTTTCACCATTCTTATGTTAATTTTTCTTCCTGCTAAAAATATATTTAGTCAACCCTTGCCGGCTAATCGTGATTCAATCCTTGCTCCAAAATTGAGCAAAAAGACTGTGGATGATTACCGCCATTTCCACAATATTGGCAACCTGGGCTTAACTGTAACTAATTACGGTCTTTTAGGACAAGGTTATTCATCCGCATTGAAAGATCAGCCATCATGTCTTTATAAATATCATGCAAGAACAGAAAAAGAACAGATTGAACATTTTTCTTATGCTGGCTTATGGATTGGCGGTATTGGCGGGATGAACGGAGAACATGAAAAATTGGTATCAACAGCTATTATTGACGGTGTTTTTCAATACGGAGAGGCAGGGTTCGAGTTCACCAATTCTGCTGATGAGGCTGATACTGCTAAAGAGCGTTCTTCAATAGTCACTTCTCCTTATTACGATCCCAAAGCCATCTCGCATCAGGATTTTGTCTGCGACTTCACAGACAGACACACAACTGTTCCCGGCACTGAAATTGAGTTAATAGATCACATACCTTTGGGGATTAATGTCCATCTGGAATCTTATGCATGGAATTACTCTTATGCTGATGCATTTGTAATTTTAAATTATAAGATAACAAATATTTCGCAATACCGAATCGAAAGCATTTATGTCGGTTTATGGGTTGATGCTTCAGTAGCAAATATGCATTACACAAGCGCGTATGTGCCGGGAGGAGGTTTTTCCTGGTATGATAATTTAAATGCTTTTGATAGCGAATATAATATGGCTTATCAGTACGACCTTGATGGGGATAACGGTTATGCCGAAAGTTATTTCGGGATTCGAGCGTTAGGTGCATCAGTACCACGGGAAATTTATCAAGTACATTATGACCAGTGGCAATGGTCAACTTCCTCTGATGCTCAATTCCCGGAATATTTTATGCCCGGCTCAGATGAAGAGCGTTATGAAAAACTGTCCACAACTCCAGCGGCAGCTTTTCCTAATGTACAAGCCAGTTGGATGCTTTTGCTCTCCATGGGATCGTTGGGTGACTTAGCGCCGGGTGACACGCTAAACGCAGTTTTTGCTATTGTTTGTGGATTTTGGGGTCCCGGAAAATCTGATAGTCCTGAAAGGAGAAAAAATTTACGGCTTAATTCTGATTGGGCACAAACTGCATACAATGGCGAGGATGTGGACGGGGACGGGAAACTTGATCCTGATGAAGACATAAACAACAACGGCATTCTTGATCCGGGTGAAGATGATTATAAGTTAGAATTAGATCTGAATGGAAACGGTCGCTGGGATCCCGGTGAACCGATATTTGGTGATGGGGATGGAAATCTTGATATCGATGAAGATAATTATGAAAATTTTCAAAGAGGTATTTCTGCGCACGATGGTGTAGTCGACCGTTATATCCTACCCTCTCCGCCACCGTCTCCAAATTTATTAGTAATGCCGGGAGACAGGAAAGTAACACTCTATTGGGATAATATCCCTGAATTATATGAAGACCCGATTACCCGTGAAATTGATTTTGAAGGTTATCGCATTTACAGCTCGCCAAAGACTGCTAATAATGAAGATGAAGCAACCCTATTAGCTCAATTCGATATAGTAAATAATTTAGGTTACGATACAGGATTCAGGGCAATTCAATTCGATACTACAATTAATGGCAAGCAGTACCATTATCGCTTTGTCAATGAAAATTTGTTGAGCGGATGGGCTGGCAAATATTTCTTTTCCGTCACTGCATACGATAAAGGGAACCCAGCAAACAATCTTCCCAGCATGGAAAGCTCACTTTACGAAAATTTGACTTATGCTATTCCAGGTAAAACTGTCTCCACAGCTGAAAACAGAAAAATTTACGTCTATCCTAATCCTTATAAAGCCAATGCCGCCTGGGATGGTTTTGGAGAGCGGGAAAGACTTATCTGGTTTGCCAATTTACCAGCAAGAGCCGTAATTCGAATATATACACTTGCTGGAGACCTGGTCGATGAAATTGAACACAATGCAGAAACATACAACGGCAGCGATATTACTCTGCTCGAACAAAAAACCAAAAATCAACTGACCGAGTTTTCCGGTGGCGAACATGCTTGGGATCTGATTTCCAATAGGGATCAGGCGATAGCTACTGGTTTATATTTATTCACAGTCAAAGATGAAGATACCGGAAGAATATATTCGGGAAAATTTTTAGTTATAAAATAGATTGGTGATTGGTGAGTAGTGAATTGTGATTGGGTAGAGATCAAATAAAAGATAATGTAACTATTCAGCATGGTTACAAATGTCATTCTGAGGGAGCTTGCGACCGAAGAATCTCGTCTGTTTTTCTAAAATTTTCCTTAATAATAAGAGATTCTTCACTTCCCATCTGCCCCAATCCCACCACTCGTTCAAAATGACATTTATTCAACAAATAGCTGAACAGTTACAAAATAACTTATAAATCATTGTCTAACTTTAGATGGTGAAATTAAACAACCTTGACATTTCAAATTTTAGTCAATATTAAATATTAAACTAAAGGCTTAATTAAAATCCAAAGGAGGTGATCATTTTATCATTTACTTGCTTTAAATAATTAACCTAAAATTTTAATTAAATCAGAGGAGAGATTCAATGAAAAAATTGTTATTGGTACTGTTTTTAGTATCTTTTCTGTCTTATTCTGCTGTTGCTCAAACTGTTACAACCATTGCAGCAGTGCAGGATACAACCGGCACGGGCTCAGGTGACTCGCCTTTTAAAGACCAGGTTGTAACTGTAGAAGGAGTTGTAAGTGCGGAATCTTGGGCATTTGGAGGAACTTATTACATCCAGGACGGTTCAGGTCCCTGGAGCGGAATTATGGTCTATAATCCCGATAATACAAACGCTTACGGAGATAGTATTCGAATTACGGGGACAGTGGTAGAATACTATGGTCTGACAGAAATAAAAAACATTACCGAATACGTAAAACTCGATAGCGGGAAAACCGTTGAGCCGACTTTGGTAACTACCGGAGAGATTGGAACAGGTGGTATTAATGCCGAGGCTTATGAAGGCGTGCTTGTTAATGTAAAAAATGTTACAATTACAAATCCAGATCTTGGCCATGGTGAATGGGAGACAGATGACGGTTCTGGCGCCTGCCGTATAGACGATGCCGCTGATTACTATTTCACACCAGGTAATTATGATTCAGTTAGAAGTATAATCGGCGTACTGAATTATAATTTTGACGACACTAAAATTGAACCACGTCTTGCCTGGGATATAGTTGAAGCTGGTGATTTTACCCGGATTCAACGCATCCAACAAGTTCGCGTTAGCGATTTGCTACTGGCTCAAACAGATGAAATGTCAGATGTTTCTTATGCTGCTAATCCTGCAAACCTAAACATGGCTGGTGATACTTTGTCAATTCGCGGTGTGGTTACCATGCCCACAGGGTTAAGTTATGCTGGCGCTGGTATCAAATTTACCTTAAGCGAAATTGGCGGCGGTCCATGGAGTTCAATATTATCCTATCATCCTGATTCAACTGCCTATCCGAGTTTGTTCGAAGGTGATGTTGTGGAAATGACAGGATATATTGGCGAATACAGAACTGCTATGAGTAATATGACTGAATTCTGGATCACCAGCCCCATCAATATCATTGACTTTGGTCAGCCAGTTCCGGAACCCGATATGGTAGCAACGGGCGATTTAAGATTACCCTTCACTGCTGAACAATGGGGTAACTGCTTGGTTTATGTTAAAGATGCAACATTAGTTGATGTGAATCCTGCTTTTGAATTATATGCAGTGGATGATGGAACAGGGTCGATATTAGTGGACGACGATTCAGACAGTATTGTTACTTTTTATGATGCAAATCCAAAGCCCCCGCTTGGCACCATTGCTGACTCAATTCGTGGTTGGGTTTATCATCATTACGGTAGCTACGCCGACTCCACAGCCTATAAATTAGAACCCCTGTACATGAGTGATATAAAATGGGGAGCAGGCCCGCCAGCCATTAGTGATGTTCAGCGTGATAAAGGTTTACCTACATCAGCGGATAACGTTAAAATTTCAGCTAATATTGCCACAAACCTGACGATTGCCGAAGCAAAAATTTACTATCAGGTTATTTATGGTCTTGTTCCTGATGCTTACGAATCTGTCACCATGACCAACGTCAGTGACAATTTGTATGAAGGTGAAATACCGGCAATGTTAGATGGTAGTTTTGTGAATTACTATGTTACTGCTGTTGATGATCAAGGACAGTCAACAACAGCTCCGGCTGATACATCAATCCAAAACTTATGTTATGTTGTAAAAGATGGCACTCTTACCATTGCGGATATTCAATACACTCCGTGGCAATTAGCCACTTCACCTTTGGAAGGTTATAAAGTAGAAGTAACCGGCATTGTAACAGTTGATACGGCTGCAAATAACAGGTATGCCGCTTATGCTATCCAGGACGTTGAAGCGCCATGGAGCGGTATCTTTGCATTTGGCATTACCGCAAATTTAAACCGCGGCGATGAAATAACAGTATATGGCACAGTGACAGATTATAATCCTGATTATCATTACAAATGGGATAATAGCACAGTGATTTTAACAGATTCTTTCAAGCTCGTTAGTTCCGGAAATACAATTGGCGCTGTAAGTGCACTTACCGGAGATCTGGAAGGCACAAGCCCAGTTGTGGAGTCTTATGAAGCCGTACTGGTTGAATTAACCAATCCTGTTTTGGTAAGCGTTAATCCCTATGATGCCACATTTGATGATGGCAGTGGTCCTTGTCTGGTTGACGGTGATTTCATGCTGGCTCGAGATCAGGATGCCAACACAACTTTTTATGTCAACGATACTGACAGTTTTCTTGTTGCATTTGGTGACACGCTTTACCCAGGTGATAAAGTTGACAATATTCGTGGAATTTTTACTTTCAGCTTTGGTACTTTTAAAATAGAATTACGTAATTCTAATGATTTTGGAACGTATGTGGGTGTAGATCACAATATCAAAGCGCAACCATTGACTTACCGATTGGATCAAAATTTTCCGAATCCGTTTAATCCGGAAACGAGAATTTATTTTGAAATTCCACAGATGCACCATGTAAAAGTTGCCATTTACAATGTGCTCGGTCAAAAAATTCGTTTACTCACAAATGATATATTTAACGCCGGGCATCATGTCATCAATTGGGATGGACGTGATGACAATGGCAATTTTGTATCTACCGGTGTTTATGTTTATCGAATTAAAGCAGGTAGCTTTATCGCTTCGAAGAAAATGCTTTTGATGAAATAAGGAGCATCTGTATCCGTTCAATAAGTTCGGGTAAATGAGATGCGACGCACTTTAGCTATGGCGCTTAATTCATAATTTCCAAATTTGTTACTATCATAAGCGTAAGTGCGTCGCATCTTTCACCATGCTTTTTTGAGAAGATACGAGCATTTTTTATCAAATTGACTTCATCCTCCCGAAGGTTCTGACCCTTCGGGAGGGTATATTTTTAATAAAACTAACTAAACACAAATTATGAAAAGAAGAATAATTTTCGTTTTTTTTATTATAATGCAGGTTTTGATATTCTCCTGCGACAAAAATCCTTTTCATCCGGATAAAAAATCCAAACTGATTGGTAATCAACCACCGGAAACATTTCTATTTCTCTTTGTAATTCCAGACACAATGGCAACCCCGGATTCTGTCTATATTGATTCAGTTGGAATAGATACAACTGTTAGTAAACAGGTTTTACATTGGTGGGGAGATGATAGTGATGGACAGGTGATTGGATATTATATTCAATGGGATTATCAGTCAGAACCTATCTGGACGACTTCAGAATACGACACTTTTTATACTCCCATCCGCACGAAATTCGATAAATTTACCTTCAGAGTATGGGCGGTTGATAATGACAGTCTTATGGACCCATCACCGGCAATTCAAACTTTCCCGGTTTACAACTCTAAACCAGAAATAGAGTTTAAAATGAATAGCAACCCACCGGTTCCAGCCGGCAATCCAGATGTAGTTGCCTACACTTTTCCAACCCGCACTTTTATGTGGAATGTAAATGATCCTGACGGTGTTGAAACAATAGTAAAAATTTATTACGCGATCAATGATAGTTCTAATTGGATTGAATTAGCCGGTGAAGAACGAAGCATCACGTTAACTAACCTGGCTCCGGGGGAAAACCAGTTTTTTACCAAGGCAGAAGACATTGCCGGAGCTCAAAGCAACATTATTTCTTTTCCAGATCCAGATGATGACGAGATACCCAACACCTGGATTGTAAAAGAACCAATCGGTGATGTGCTGTTAATTAACGACTTTGCGCAGGATCAAAATACTCATCAGGTCCAAAATGTTTATGAAGAAATGCTTATAAATATCGTCGGGGAACAGGGCTATAGCGTTTGGGAAATTGGAACACCAAGAATCCCGGTAATTAATCCACAAAATAGTCTGCCATACGCTACTGCCGATATCAAGGCGAATTTTAATTATTTTAAAAAAGTTGTCTGGTTTGCCCACCTTGGTAGACCAAACATTTCAAGTGCAGGATTAAGTCTTACACAATACATAGCCGCCGGTGGCAAAGTTTTTATTACCAATGGGAATGAAGAGACCCCGGACACATCCTGGACATTTACTGACATTGATTCAGTTTACAGGTTAAATCCTGGCGGCAGATTAATGTCTGGAGTGGACGTACTTTCATCTTTCACCAATACTGATCACGATTCTACGCTGGATTTAACTGTTGGTAAATTAATTGGGAATAGAGTTTCCGCATTAATTCCCGGTGCGAACGCAGAAGTGGTCTATCGCATGGAACCCGATTCAACAGCAAGTGTTACCGTTCCTTATAAGGGTTCTCCTGCCGTAGGAATTCGCTACAAAGTAGGACTTGGAAGATCTATTTACTTTTCGCTGCCATTTAATTTTTGCGATGGAAGACAAAATTTAGAAGACGTTTTACGTTACATCTTATTAGAAGAGTTTGAACAATGAAAAAAATAGTTGTATTCTTGCTTATTTTAATTTTCATTTGTCCCCAGCTATTTGCTCAAAGCCGCGTTAAAGGAAAAATCCAGGGCATGGTAACTGACATTAGCACTCATGCACCTCTGCCTGGTGTAAACATTGTGATCAAAGGTACCTACATGGGCGCAGCAACGGATCTTAATGGAAGATACGTTATCGATAATGTCAGTCCCGGACAATTTGATATCCAGGTTTCCATGATCGGTTACAAGATCCAGCTTAGAACAGGTGTAAAAGTTGTCGCTAGTGAATCACAAACCATCAATTTTGAATTGGAAGAATCTGTTCTCGCCTTTGGGCAGGAGGTGGTGGTTATCGGCAAAAGACCCTTATTGCAAGTTGATCTAACAGCTTCGGAGGAACATTTTAACGCTGATGATATCAACAACAAAATTGTCGAAAATGTCAACGATATTATTGCACAACAGGCTGGTGTGGTAAAATCTGATAATGAAATTCATATTCGCGGCGGACGGGCTGATGAAAGTTTGTATATTGTTGATGGCATCTCTATCAAAGATCCGCTTTCAGGCTATGGAAATACGCTTTATATAAATTCCGATGCAATTAAAGAATTGAAAGTAATTACTGGTGGCTTTAATGCAGAATATGGACAAGCAATGTCCGGTGTTATCGATGTTGTAACTAAAGAAGGAAACGAAAATTATGCTGGCGGTATCACACTTAAAACTGATCATTTCGGACTTAACCTGGTTGATAATTATAACACTCAGATCGTTGAGTTCAATTTTGGCGGTCCCGAGTTATTCTCAAAATTTCTTCTTTCCGCCATTGGGCTAAAAATTCCGGGGCAGCTATCCTTTTTTATATCTGGCTACGGCAATGTTTCTGATACTTACCTGAGCCAGGCATCAAAGCTCTATCCAAGACGTGCAGGTCTAAATACGTTTGCTCCTCGGCAGGAAAACGATTGGCATGCGTTAGGAAAATTATCATGGAAAATTAATCCCAACCAAAAGTTATCTATTTCTTATGATCGTTCATTAAATATTAACCAGGGTTTCTTTCGCTCTTACGTGATCTCAAGAAATTATTATCCTTATGAATATAGTAAAAATCTTGATAATTATCCAACATTTACGTCGGAATCAATATTGGGCAACCTATCATGGACCCACACCATTAGCTCAAGAACTTTTTATGAAATAACTCTTGGCAATTTTTATAATTCAACACATAGTTCAGTACAAAATAAAAACTGGACTGATTACACTGAACGTCTTGATTTAGAGCCGATCAAATATAATCCTGGATCAGGCGGGGATATTACAATCCGCCGTGGTGATGGATTTTACGACTATGGCGATTACGGTCAATGGTACGATTATTTCGCCGATACATGGACTTTAAAAGGGGACATCACTTCTCAGTTCACTCAAAAGCATCAGGTGAAAGCTGGGATTGAAAATGATTATACAGAGATGCAGGTGGTGGATATTATTGATCCATGGGTTGACAGCGAGGCTGGTTATGGTCGTAGTTATGATATATACCATGTCTTTTCCAATGCAGGTACTTTTTATATTCAGGATCGAATTACCTATGAGGGTATGATTGTAAATTTAGGGTTAAGATATGATTACTGGTTCCCGGGAAAATTTGTCCAGGATGCAATCGATGACCCTGAAACCATTATTATTTCAGATGCTGCGCGAAAGAAATTTAAACAGGATACTTATGAATTATTCGGTTACCGAGGCAAGGCACATTTAAGCCCAAGGCTTGGAATATCGCACCCGGTAACTGACCGCGATGTTCTCTATTTTCATTATGGTCATTTCTCGCAGCGTCCCAGGGGGCAATATGTGTATGCAAAATTAAAATCAACTTCTGCTGCTACATACCAATTGTTTGGAAATCCAAATTTGAACCCAACAACAACCGTTGCCTACGAACTGGGAATAAAGCATAAGTTTAATGAAAATTTAGTGACGGAATTTAAAGCATATTATAAAGATATGTACGATTATGCTTCATCAGAAAGAATTACAATGGAAAACCCGAGACTGGGTAACATAAGCTACTTAATGTATATGAATATGGATTATGCCCGGTCAAAGGGGATTGAATTGCGAGTAAAGCAGCGTTATGCTAAATATTTAACCGGCACAATGAATTTTACTTATGCCGTGAGTAAAGGTAAAAGCTCAACTCCCAATGATAATTTATTTGTTCAGGCAGGAAAACTTTCAGAAAAACCATTAAAAGAGAACTTTCTTAGCTGGGATAGACCTCTTCGATTAACTATAGATCTCAATTTTTTTGTTGGTGAAAATGAAAGTTTCCCAATCTTCGGATGGAGAATTCCGGAACAGTGGGGAATAAGCACGCATTGGGAAATTGAGTCGGGAAAAAGATATACTCAATTTACAAATATTGAACAAGAAATATATGATTCCGCCAATCCTTATACGAAAATGGCGCCCTATTGGCATCAACTTGATTTCAGGATTTACAAATATTTCGATTTAATGGGAATGAATTTTTCTTTCTTAATCCAGGTAGAAAATGCATTGAATGCAAAAATACCAAGAATTATTAATCCATATACCGGGCGCGAATATCGACCGGGAGATATTCTAACAAAAAGTTATACTCGAGATTTCAATCCATATCCAAATCCTATTTATAATCCATCAAAATACCGCTGGCCAAGGACAGTTAGATTCGGATTTTCGATGAAGTTTTAGGTTGTTTTATAATAATATATTAGGTGCTAATGGTAAATTAATAAAAAAGTTATTCAATCTTAAAATAAGTATTTAAGTAATAATATAATATGACTAATATGCCGAAAACAATTCAAATTTTTCTCCCTGATGGATCTGCAAGAAGTATTCGAATCGCTGAAATTACCAGCAGAACAGTTCAAGCAGTTCTAATTCCTCGCAGTAAATTAAAAGAATCAGAAAGGAGAGATGAAGTAAAAAATGTTGGGATATATTTT
>Ga0208771_1001135_pt1 | contig 14612 bp, 9 predicted proteins | sample AntAceMetag02UKX_FD_184775 | JGI IMG/M metagenome (GOLD analysis project Ga0208771, IMG submission 184775) | Saline lake microbial communities from Ace Lake, Antarctica - Antarctic Ace Lake Metagenome 02UKX (SPAdes) (version 2) | ecosystem: Environmental > Aquatic > Non-marine Saline and Alkaline...
AAAAGCTTGAAGCTAAAACCATAATTCAAAACCCATATAGCGTAGAGCGTACAGCGTTTAGCGTATAGGCTAAATCAATAAACTAAAAGCTTGAAGCTAAAACCATAATTCAAAACTCAAACCTTTTTTATGTAAAGCATTGCTCTTAATATAGGTCGGATTTATCCGACCCGAGTTCTGCGGGCTTGATAAATCAAAACCCTACAAATTATATATTACACATTACTGCATTTCTTTTCTCTTGCCACAGGCAGACACAAGGTCTGCCCCTACATCTGACTTTGGATTTCTTATTTCTTAACTATACGCTAAACGCTGTACGCTATACGCTATTTTCTATTTCGCCAAGTGTATCACAAATTCCTTTAAAAATTTCAAAATTTCTGCAGATTTAATACCAGAAAGGTCAATTTTAGAAATTCCTGTCAATCTAAATTCCTCTTTTATTAATCTTTGCTGATAAAAAGAAGGCAGTCTGCTTAATTTAGTTTTTATCTTATCGTTTTGCAGATATCTAAGAATTAACTTATTTTCCTTTACCACCAAGGAACTAATACCTAACTTTCTCAAAAATATTTTCAGATATATTATCTCTAATAAATTCTTTAGCTCCCAGGGATAAATTCCATATCTGTCCCTCAACTCTTCTTTTATCCTCTCCAAATCTTCTAAATCTTTAATCTCAGCCAATTTCCGGTAAATTAAGACTCTCTGTTTCAAATCAGGGATGTATTCTCCGGGAATATAGGCATCTATTTTTACATCGATAACCGGAGTAATCTCTTTCTCTTTTTCTTTTCCCTCTTTCTCTCCCCGTAATTCCTTAATCGCTTCTTCCAATAGACGGCAATAAAGATTGAACCCTACCTCGCCAACCGACCCATGCTGCTCTTTGCCCAGCAGATTACCTGCTCCTCGAATCTCTAAATCTCGCATGGCCAATTTAAAACCGGAGCCTAACTCACTGAATTCTTTAATGGCTTGCAATCTTTTTTTTGCAGTAGCGGAAATAGACCGATAGGAAGGATAAAGAAAATAAGCATAGGCACGTCGGTCAGTCCTCCCTACTCTCCCTCTTAATTGGTAGAGCTGGGACAAGCCAAATTTATGAGCATCATCGATAATAATAGTATTCGTATTGGGAATATCCAAACCAATTTCTATGATGGTGGTGCAGACTAAAATATCATATTTCTTTTCTAAAAAATCAATCATTATATCTTCTAACTGCTCTTCTGCCATCTGTCCATGAGCAATACCGATTCTGGCTTGAGGAAAGAGCCGACTCAAATCCTGCGCTATTTTCTGGATACTTCTTACTCGGTTATGGACAAAGAATGTCTGTCCCTCCCTGTCCAATTCTCTTCTTATGGCCTCTATAATCACTTTATCGTCTCTTTTACAAATATAAGTAGCGATAGGAAATCGGTCTTCCGGGGGAGTATTTATCACGCTTAGGTCTCTGACCCCGATAAGAGACATATGCAGTGTACGAGGGATAGGAGTGGCAGTTAAGGTAAGAGAATCAATACTTTCTTTTAATTTTTTTATTCTTTCTTTATGAAGAACTCCGAAACGCTGCTCTTCATCCACGATCAACAAACCCAAATCCTTAAATCGAATGTCATTTTGAATCAAGCGATGGGTTCCTATAATAATATCTACCTTCCCTTCTTCCAGTCCTTCAATAACTTTTTTCTGTTGCTGTTTGCTTCTAAAACGGGAGAGCATATCTATATTTATAGGAAAGGAGTTCATTCTTTCCCGAAAAGTATCATAATGTTGTTGAACCAGGATAGTGGTAGGTGCTAAAATTGCCACCTGCTTTCCGTCTAATACCGCCTTAAAAGCAGCTCTTATAGCTATTTCTGTTTTGCCATAACCTACATCTCCGCAAATTAATCTCTCCATAGGTTTAACTATTTCCATATCAGCTTTAACCTCGGATAGAGCCTGTAATTGGTCATAAGTCTCTTCATAAGGGAAAGACATCTCCAGTTCTTGCTGCCAATTATTATCTTTGGAGAAGGCAAAACCTCTGATTTCTTTACGGGCAACATATAAATTATAAAGTTCCCGGGCTAATTGTTGAATCGACCTTTTTGCTTTCCCTTTAGCCTTCCCCCAGGAGATTCCTCCTAAACGGCAAATCTTGGGGGTTTTATCTTTGATGCCTATATATTTATGAACTAAATTAAACTGATCTACCGGGACATACAGTTTATCCCCTTGTGCATATTCGATTAAAAGGTAATCCTGTTTTACTCCTTTAACGTTTAAATTGATAATCCCTCTATATAGGCCTATACCATGATCAATATGTACTACATAATCTCCCGAAGAGATATCCATCGCAGTGAAAAAGGGTTCGCTCTTACGCCTGGTTAATTTATATCTTTTATTCCTTTCCTTGCCGAATATTTCCTGGTCGCTTATAAAAACTGTTTTAAGATTCTGAAGTTTAAATCCATAATTTAAGTAACCATAAGAAATGAAGATAGTTGATTTTAAATGAGTGTATTCTTCTATCCTTCCTATAGTAAATCTTTTTATTCCTCTTTCCTCTAATATCTCTCCTAAACGTTGCGCCCGACCTTCATTCCTAACCAGAATAATAATATGCTGTTTTTCTGTCTGCCATTTTTCCAAATCTCTAGTAAACAGGCCTAAATTCCCAAAATAAGAACTAATTTCCTGTGCTTCTAAAGTAAATTTTCTGATATCTTCTTTTTTCTCTTCCTGATTAGCGGAAATATCTTCTTTATTTTCCTGCGGAAGATAGGAAAAATTAATCATATTTTTAGATTTTAATTTATCACATATCCCGAGGTTAGAGATGAAATGAGAAGAAGGTGAGAAGATTAATTCCCTTTTATCTTGCTCAATTTTCTGGTAAATGTTTTCAACCTCTTCCTGAAACTCCTCCTCTTTCTCTTTAATTAATTCCGGCTCGTTTTGTAGTACTATCAAGTCATCGGGAAGATAATCAAATATAGTGCTGTAATTATAATTAGATGAACCATCGGCAATTAATTCCCGGGAAGGAAGAAGGGTGTAATCAGTCAATTTAAGTATCGACCTTTGAGTGCTCAAATTAAAATACCTGATTGATTCTATCTGGTCTCCAAATAATTCTAATCGAAGAGGGTTTTCGCTGGTTACCGGGAAAAAATCGATAATCCCTCCCCGGCTGCTAAATTCACCTTTTTTGTCGACTATCTCTACCGACCGATAATTTTGCTCTAAGAGTATTTTTAAAAAATCCTCCTTTTTTAAGGCATCTCCTACCTTTAATTTCCAACTCGTCTTCTTAAATTTTTGAGGAGAGGCCAATTTGGGCAGGAGGGCTTTAATATCAGCAATTAAAATTTTTCTCTTTTTATTGTGGTCGTTTGCGGAAAGATGCTTCAGGATATTTATCCTTTGCTGGATTATCTGGGGATCGGAACTGATGTCTTCATAGGGGAGGACATCAAAAGAAGGAAAAAGAAAAATATTTTCTTCCTTGTTTTGGGATTTATTTAAAAAGTTACTTAAGTCCTGGTATATCTTTAAGGCATTTTCCTGAGAATCGGTAATAATAAGGTAAGAGTTTTTTATTTCTTCTTTTGAGGCTAAGGCAGCGATAAAAAAAGAACGCGCACTATCCTTCAAACCGGAAAGTAAAATTTTGCTAATTAATTTTCCTTTTATTATTTTTATTATTTCTTTAAATTCCGCGGATTGATTCCACAGGGAGAATATTCCTGGTAAAGACATTATAAATCCTTTCAATTTAGTTAGCTGGTTAGTTGGTTAATTGGTTAACTGGTTTAAAATACAAGAAAAATACGAGTTTCTAGTTATTGGTTTTAAGTATGCAACTAAAAATTTAGAACGAAAAACCATAATTCAAAATTCAAAACTTTTCTTAGTTTTTAGATTTGAGTCATAGTCTTGGGTTTCTCGCCACATACTATATTAATATACGATAACATACGCGATACTAATTTATTCTGGCTACTGGATTCTGGCTCCTGACTACTGATTTTTGTCTTTTATTTTCTTAACTAGTTAACCAGGTAACCAACTAACCAATCAACGACTAATTACTATTTTGCCAACACTGAAGCTAAATCATAAAGATTTTGTTTAATAGTTTTTTTCTGGTTCAGGACTACCTCTATATCAGTTGCCTCAACTTTATTCCCAATCAACCCTACCATTTTAGATGTTTCACCTTTTAATAGATGCTCTACGGCTGCTGCCCCTAAACGGCTGGCCAATATCCTATCAAAGGCAGAAGGCGAACCACCTCTTTGTAGATAACCTAAAATAGTAATCCGTGTTTCGTAGCCAATCTTATCTTCTAAATAGTTTCTTACCTCATCGGTCTTTTCTACTCCTTCGGCAATAACAATAATACAATGGGTCTTTCCTCTTTTATAGCCTTCTTTTAATTTTATGCTAATTTCCGATAAATTATAGGGTATTTCCGGAACAAGAATTACTTCAACTCCTCCGGCTATTCCGCTCATCAAGGCTAAATAACCTGAATTTCTTCCCATAACTTCCACCACAAATGCCCTCTGATGAGAAGAAGCTGTATCTTTAATCTTGTCAATGGCATCAATAACTGTATTTAAAGCAGTGTCTACACCTATAGCCATATCTGTCTTAGGTAAATCATTATCAATGGTAGCCGGAACACCAATAGTCTTCAGCCCTAAAGCGCTTAAATCTCGAGTCCCTCGCAGAGTACCATCGCCTCCGATAGTTACTAATCCATCAATATCGAACTTCCGGAGTTTTTGAAGAGCAATATCAAGACCTTCTTTGGTTTTAAATTTTTCGCTGCGTGAGGTTTTAAGAATAGTTCCTCCTCTTTGCATAATTCCGCCTGTTAATACTTGATTCGTAGGGGAAATTTGTCCTTCCATTAAACCGGCAAATCCCTTCTCCACAGCAAAAACCTCTAAATTATGGAAGATTCCGGTTCGTACCGCTGCCCGAATAGCAGCATTCATTCCCGGGGAGTCTCCCCCGCTGGTAAGAACAGCAATTCTTTTCATTTTCATAACAATTTTACCTCCAATGTAATTGGTTAGCTAGTTAGCTGGTTAATTGGTTAGTTAGTTTAGAATACAAGAGAAATCCTGGTTTTAGTTCATAGTTTATAGTTATCAGTATACAAAACTAAAAGCTGAAAGCGAAAAACTTAAAGACATAATTCAAAATTTAAATCCTGTTGTATAGTATAGTTAGTTGGTTTAAGATTAAATCCTCAACTAATTAACCAGGTAACCAGGTAACCAACTAACTAAATACTAATTAATATTCTGGCTGCTTCTTCCGGAGAAGTAGTATTAATATAAAATCCCGTTCCCCATTCAAAACCGGCTATTTTAGTCAACCGAGGAATTATTTCTATATGCCAGTGATATTTCTTGTCCAAATCCGACCATTCTCCGGTAGAAAATTCTTTAGAGGGTGCGGTATGAATTATAAAATTATAAGGAGGGTTATTTAACTTTTTCTTTATTTGGGATAAAGTATCTTTTAATATTCTGGCTAAACTTAAAATATCATTGTCGCTGTTCTCCTCATAACAAGCATTATGGCGTTTAGGAAGTATCCAGGTTTCAAAGGGAAATCTGGCGGCAAAAGGCGAAATAGTCACATATTTTTCCGTTTCTTTTATCAATCTGTCTTTAGATTTTATCTCATCTTTTATATAATCGCAGAAAATACATCTCCCGTTAAGGTCAAAATATTCTTTGGCGCCTTTTAACTCTTCTTTTATCCTTTGCGGGATAATAGGGGTGCCGATAAGCTGAGAATGAGAATGCTCTAAGGATGCTCCCCCATCGATACCGTAATTTTTAAATATTAGAATATATTTTATCCTTTTATCCCTGGATAAATCTAAATATCTTTGCCGGTAAGTTTTTAAGATTAAAACAATATTATCAATGCTTAAATTATCAAAATCTTTATGATGATGTGGAGTTTCAATTATTACTTCATGAACTCCCAGACCGTCCATCTTCTCAAACATTCCTGCCTTTTCCAGGACAGCTTCTCTCTCTTGCATCTTTAAAGCAGGATATTTATTAGGAACCACCCTTACTTTCCATCCCGGCTTGTTTTCCCTGGTGCCTTCTTCCCGAAAAGCAAATATTTCAGGAGGCGTCTTGCCTTCATTCCCTTCACAGAATACGCAACTATCTTTTTTCTTCTCTTCTTTTTTTATTTTATAATCTAAGGGTCTTCTCCCTCTTTCTGTAGAAATTATTACCCAATTATCAATTATAGGGTCTTTTCTCAATTCGGTCATCCCTGTTCTCCCTAAACCTTAATTAGTCGTTAGTGAATAGTGAATAGTCGTTAGTTAAAATACAGTGATAAGTAATGAGTAACAAGTAATAAGCTTCAAATTGCAAGTTTTATGGGAATGACAGATGTAGGGGCTTGATTTATCAAGCCCGCAAAACACGGGTCGGATAAATCCGACCCCTACATTAAAGAAATACTTTATTTGAAATACAAAAAGTTTTAAGTTTTGAATTATGGTTTTTCGCTTTTAGCTTTAAGCTTTAAGTTTATTGATTTATCATATACGCTAAACGCTGTACGCTCCACGCTATATTGATATTGTATCTAATTACACTTAGTTTGTCCATAAAAAAAGAGACATGTTAATACATACCTCTTTTTTTATATTATTATTTTACAACTATTCAAATGCATTAATTACGGTTCAATTAATTTTTTGTTGTATTTTCTCATAGCTTTTTCAAAGCCCTCTTCTATTACCGTCTTTATTGCTTTAGTAGATAGTTTTATGGTTTCCTTTATTTTACCCTCTTCGCCACGGTTAAAATTAGAAAGCACATAAGACACACAATCAAAATTAAAGTTTACTAAAGGATTGCCAATTCCTATTCTCAAACGAGGGATTTCTTCACTGTGTAAATATTGCATAATTGACTCCATCCCTTTATGGCCACCGGTACTCCCCTTTTTGCGAATCCTTATCTGCCCCAATTCCAAATTCAGGTCATCATAAACTATCAATAAATCTTGAAGGGGTATTTTGTAATAAGAAACTACCTTGCTTACTGCTCTTCCACTTAAATTCATAAAAGTTTGCGGCTTTACCAGCATTACTTTATGATTATTTATCATCCCTCGGGAAATTAAAGAATAATAAGATTTTACTTTCTTAAATTCTATTTCTATATCCTGGGCCAAACCATCAACTGCTCTAAACCCCATATTGTGCCTGGTAAATTTATATTTTAAACCAGGATTACCCAGGCCAACCACGATCTTCAATAAAACCCACTATCCTTTTATTGTTCTATTCTTTTTTATGTGCAGAAGAAAGATTTTCTTCTTTAGTTTCTGCTTTTTCTTCTTCCTTAGCTATTTCTTCGCCTTCTACTACTTCTTCTCCCTCTTCAACCACTTCTTCTATCTTGGCGGGAGCAACCACTGCAGCAACAACTCTATCTAATTCAGTTAATATTTCAACACCTTCCGGAATTTCCATATCTCCGACAGAAATATGCTCGCCTACTTTAAGACTACTAAGGTCAACTTTAAAACTATCCGGCACTTTAGAAGGTAAACACTCTATTTCTACTTTTCGTAATTCAACTTGCAGAATACCTCCTTCTTCTACTCCGATAGGTTCTCCAATTAGTTCAATATCGATTTCTAAGGTTAATTTTTCTTTTAAGGTTACTCCGTAAAAATCAACATGAACTATTTGCCTTTTTAACGAATTATACTGAAGATCTTTAATTACCACCAATCGTTTAATTTTTTCCTTCCCATCATTTATCTCTAAATCTATAAGTTTGTGTGATTTAGCGGATAATAATTTTGATAATTCATTATTTTTAACTTTTAATACTAAATTTTCTTTATCATGAGGAGAATACAACACTCCAGGGATAATTCCTTCTCTTCTGTATTTCTTATTAATTTCCTTCCCTGTATTATCTCTTAATTCCACTTTTAATTTTGGTTTTTCCACCCTATTAACCTCCAATCTCGTATTGTGTATTGCGTATCACATATAGTATAAATTAGTATATTGCCTATCGCTATATAATTTACCCGTTCACCAATTTACCAATTGCCTAATAAAAGATACAAGTTGTAAATTAGTATAAGTTTTATCTGGCTTACCAGTTTACCAGTTTACCAGTTAAAATACAAGTCACAAGTTGCGGGTTACGAGTTTCAAGTTTAGAAAGCCTTTACAGTAAACCGACAACTGAAAACTTATTTTGTATCTTGTATTTAATGCTAACGACTAATTAAGAGTTTTGAATTATAGCTTTTCGCTTTTATCCTTAAGCTTTTAGTTTTTTTGATTTAACCTATACGCTAAACGCTGTACGCTCTACGCTAGTAATGCTAACGACTAATTAAATTGGTTAATTAAATATCAATCATTCCGCTTAAATAAAGTGCTTATTGATAAATTCTTATGAATTCTGTTAATGGCTTCGGCAAATATCTCTGCTACCGATAAAACTTTAATACCGGGTAAACACTTATTATTAGCAACGGGAATAGTATTGGTTACCACCACTTCATTAAATAAACCATCATGAAAAGATTTTTCTAATCTCTCTTTTGCAGGACCGGCAAACACAGGATGAGTAGCACAAATATAAACCTCTTCTGCACCGGCATTTAATAAGGCCTGGCTTCCTTTTATTATTGAACTGGCTGTATCAATAAGATCATCAACTACAATAGCTGTTTTACCTTTTACTCTTCCCACTATATGCATTATCTCTACATTATCAAAAGACGACCTATATTTATCGATAATAGCAATCGGTTTATTAATACGTCCGGCGAATTCCCTTGCCCTCGCTGTTCCTCCTACATCAGGAGAAACTACCACTATCTTATCCAAATTTTTCTCTTTAAAATAATTTGATAATATGCTTACAGCTTCCAATTGATCTACAGGTATATCGAAAAATCCCTGAATCTGCCCAGCGTGTAAATCCATAGTAAGCACCCTGTTTACTCCCGCAGAGACTAATAAGTTTGCCACTAACTTTGCAGTAATTGGCTCGCGGGGTTGAGTTTTTCTCTCCTGTCGAGCATAACCATAATAGGGTATTACCGCGGTAATTCTTCCCGCTGAAGCTCTCCTTAAAGCATCTATCATAATTAACAATTCCATAAGATACTCATTGGTGGGCGGACAGGTAGATTGAATTATAAAAACGTCTTCACCTCTTACGCTCTCCTCAATCTTAACCTTAATTTCGCCATCAGGAAATCTGGAAACATCTGCCTGACCTAAAGGTACTTTCAAATACTTACATATCTCTTCTGCTAAATCTTTATTGGAATTACCAGCAAAAATTTTTAATACTCTTTTCTCATCAGGTATCAAAATATTATCTCCCCATCTTTTAAATTTTATTATATAAAATTTTAATTTTCATCTTCCTTCTTTTTCTTTTTTCTTCTTTCGCCATCCGGAAATATTTTTTTGCCTGGAACGGGAAATAGCCAAATTGCCTGCGGGTACATCCTCGGTAATAGTTGAGCCAGCTCCGGTATAAGAATCTTTCCCTAATTTTACCGGTGCTACCAATGAATTGTTGCTTCCGATAAAAACTCCATCTTCTATGACAGTTTTATTCTTTTTTTCTCCGTCGTAATTACAGGTTATAGTCCCCGCGCCAATATTAACCTTTTTGCCGATTGTGACATCGCCCAAATAGGTTAGATGAGAGGCCTTGCTGCTTTCACCCATAATAGTTTTCTTTAATTCTACAAAATTTCCTATCTTTGCTCCTTTTTCCACGACAGTTTCGGGTCGCAAATGAGCATAGGGACCAATATTTGCTCCTTCTTTAACGGTACTATTTTCTATTATTGAAGCCCAAACTCTAACTCCCTTTCCTATATCGGCATCGATTAGGTGAGAGTAAGGTCCGATAAGACAACTACTTCCAATTTTAGTATCTTTTTCAATAATAGTAAAGGGATATATAATGCTATCCTGACCGATTTTAACTCCCTGCTCTACAAAAGTACTATTAGGGTCAACTACAGTTACTCCTTGAAGCATCAAGTCTTGAAGAGTTTTTTGATATACTTTTTGGGAAGCATTAGCAAGATCTAATCGATTATTTATTCCTAATATTTCCGAATAATCTTTTACTATTACATTCCCTACAGTTAATCCTTCCCCTAATAATATCTTTACCGTATCAGTTAGGTAATACTCACCTTGTTTATTATTTTTGCTAACTTTCTCTAAGGCCTGGAAAAGTTTTTCCTTATTAAAACAATAAATTCCGCTGTTTATTTCGGTTATTTTCTTTTTATCCGTAGATAAATCTACCTCTTCGATTATCCCCTTTATTTCGCCCATTTTATCTCTAATGATTCTACCATAACCTTTAGGTTTTTTTAAAACAGTAGAGAGCAGAGTACAGCAAAAATTGTTAGCTTTATGATATTTCAAAAGCCTCTTTAGAATTTTAACCGTTAAAAAGGGAACATCCCCGGATAAAATCAGTATATTACCTTTAAAACCAGACAATAATTTTTTGGTTTGCAAAACTGCATGGGCAGTTCCTAACTGCTCGTTCTGCTCTACATACTCTATTTTATCGCTAATTAATTCTCTTATCCTATCGCTTTTATAACCGACTATTAATATCTTTCTTTTTGCTTCAAGTTGACTAACCGTGTCTAATACATAATTTAAAATTGGTTTTCCTGCAAGATTATGAAGAACTTTAGGCAAATTAGATTTCATTCTTTTGCCTTTACCTGCTGCCATAATAATTATAGCAGTATCACTCATAATCATACCTCCAATAATTAGTCGTTAGTGAATAGTGAATAGTCGTTAGTTTTAAATACAAAATACAAATTAGTCGCTAGTATATGGTTAGCGTATAGCGTACAGCGTTTAGCGTATAGGATAAATCAATAAACTAAAAGCTAAAAACTAAAAACCATAATTTAAAACTTAAAATTTTTTCGTATTTCAAATAAAGTATTTTTTTTGTAGGGGTCGGATTTATCCGACCCGAGTTCTGCGGGCTTGATAAATCAAGCCCCTACATTTGTCATTCCCGTAAAACTTGCAATTCGAAACTCATTACTTATCACTGTGTTTTAAACCGGATAACCGGCAAACTGGATAACCATCTTCATAAAATACGAGATACGAATTAGCTAACTAGTTAACCAAGTAACTAAGTAACAAGTCAATATGGCTGGGGCGGAAGGGTTCGAACCTTCGAATGCGGGATCCAAATTCCCGTGCCTTACCACTTGGCTACGCCCCAAACCGATTTTTTTATTCCTGTAATTTAGTTAGAATAGACCTTCTTCTTTCTTCTCGCCCTCTTCCTCTGTTGCTGTTTCTCCTACTGCTTCTTCTTTTTCCTCTTCTTTAGGTTCTACTACTTCTTCTTTAGGTGCTACTACTTCTTCTTTGGGTGCTACTTTAGGTTCTGCTTTAAATTGGGGAGCCTCTTCCAATTCCCTGTTATAGACATCTAAAACTGCATTTTGTATCTTTTCTCTGATCTCAGTATTTATGGGATGAGCAATATCTTTATGATCCCCATTAGGGAGTCTCTTGCTGGGCATTGCTACGAACATACCCTTATTGCCATCAATAACTCGTAAGTCATGTACTACAAAAGAATCATCAAAAGTAATTGACACATACGCTCTTAATTTTCCTTCTGTTTCTATTTTTCTAAGTCTAACATCTGTAATTTCCACTTATTGTACCACCTTTTTAAATTTTTATTTTTTAAAATTATCAAGATTAGTTGTATTCTCTATTTGTAGCTGTTTTTATAAATATAATCTATTTCTACTTCTTTACTACTAAAGCTTTTTGTTTAATAAAACTTATTCCTAACCATAACCTCCTGGCCGTTTGTTTTGACTAATTTACTCCAGATTATTCACATAATTGCTATTACCTCCCTATTTCAGCAAATATTTAAACGTTTTATTAAAAAATAAACACAGCAATAATAACTACTGTGTTTCTGGAATAATCTATTTAATATTTATATTTTTCTCTTCTTGATAAATTGTATCTGTCTTTATTTTCTGCAATGTTATTAGTCAGCACCATCAATTCCTTGTTCTTTTCTGTAAGGTTTTAGTTGAAAAAATTATAACATGCTATAATTTTATTGTCAAAAAAAAGCTAATAATCCACCAATTGACCAATTTGCCAATTGACCAATTAAAGATAAGAAATACAAAATATAGGATGTGAAATAATTCAATTCTCCGATTGACCGATACATCAATTTCCCGATTGCCCGATTGCCCGATTATATTAGTTAACTGGTTAGCTAATTGGTATTAGTTGCCCGGTTAGCCAGTTAGCCGGTTTACCAGTTTAATTAGTCGTTAATAAATGGTAAGGTTTTATTAGTCACATAACCGTTAACCAGTTAATACATATGTTACTCGTTAGTGAATAGTTTTTCGATAAGATTGCGTACCCCGATAAATCAAAAGCTTTATAATGCCTTCATAGACAGGCGAGACGCCTGTCCTACGGGTTTATCTTATCTCCTATAACTGGCCAACCGGGTAACTGGATAACAAATATTCTATACGCTAAACGCTGCACGCTCTACGCTAATCTTTTCCCCATCGCCATACTCAGCTTAGTAAATTCTTCTAAAGACAGGGTTTCTCCCCTACGGTTTTTATCAATACTTGTTTCAGTTAAAATATCTTCTATTTCCGCTTTAGCGATTACTCCCTTAAAATAGTTAGATAAAGAATTGATTAATCTCTTTCTCCTTTGTTGAAAGGAAGCTCTAATAATATTAAAAAATAGTTTTTCATTACCTACTTGTACTTGCGGTTTTTTATAGATATCTAATTTTATTATCATTGAATTTACCTTGGGTGGGGGATAAAATACTGTAGGCGGAACAATATGCACTTTTTGGGGTTGAGAATAATATTGGGCAACAAGGGACAAAATGCCATAATTTTTATTCCCTGCTTGGGCCATCAGTCTTTCTCCTACCTCTTTCTGAACCAGAAATACAGCTACCCTTAAATATCGATTAAGTTCAAGAATCTGTCTTATTAAGGATGTAGAGATGTAGTAAGGAAGATTACCTACTATTTTTTTAATATTTTCACCCTTTATTCTCTTCTGCTTAAAAAAACTAACCAGCTCAAAATTCATAATATCTTCAAAAATAATCTCTATATTATCAAAAGAGGAGAGACTTTCTTTTAAAAGGGGAGTTAATTTTTTATCTTTTTCTACAGATACAACCTGTTTTACTAAGGGGGATAATGCAGAGGTTAGAGTTCCAATACCTGTGCCAATTTCTAAAATGCAATCTTTTTTATTTAATTTTAGTGAATTAATAATTATTTGTAAGGTATTTTGATCTACTAAAAAATTCTGACCTAACCTTTTTTTGTATTTAAAATCATATTTAGCAAAAAGTCTGGTAACTTCTGCAGGAGAAGTCAAATTACGCTTATTCATTAGATTGCTTGCCTTTTTTAGTCGATAGTGAATAGTCGTTAGTCGTTAGCATAAATACAAGTTTTTAGTTTTTAGATTTTTAGTTTTTAGATAAGAAAATTAGTTTTTAGCTATTAGTTCTCGGTTCTAATTTATTACAAGAGCGTACAGCGTTTAGCGTATAGGATATTAGTTATCCAGTTACCCGGTAAGTTTTGTAATGTGTAATGTGTGACAAGTAACCCGTTTTTGTAAATTTAAAATCATAAACTCATTACTCATTACGGGCAGACACAAGGTCTGCCCCTACTAATTTTTCCTGTATTTTGACGCGATACTCGTTACGCGATACGCGATACTATCATTTGGAGCCGGCGATCTGAGTTGAACAGACAACCTACGGATTACGATTCCGTTGCTCTTCCAATTGAGCTACGCCGGCATCATATCCTTATAAAAAAATGGTAGGCGGAACAGGACTTGAACCTGTGACCCCCTACATGTGAAGCAGGTGCTCTGCCAACTGAGCTATCCGCCCATTTTTTATAATAAATAAATTGGTGCCCCCAAGGGGATTTGAACCCCTGTCGCCGCCGTGAAAGGGCGGTGTCCTAAACCCCTAGACGATGGGGGCATTTTTCGATGGGCCGTGCAGGTTTCGAACCTGCGACCCTCTGATTAAGAGTCAGATGCTCTACCAACTGAGCTAACGGCCCTGAAAATATTTAAAATTAAAAATTTTGCTTCTAAATGTTACTATATTTTTTACTGCCTGTCAATTATAAATTAGTCGTTAGTGAATAGTCGTTAGTATTAAAAACAGGTTGCAAGTTACAAGATGCAAGGTACAAGTTAATACAATCGGGCAATTAATTAATTGCCCGATTCACCAATTGACTAATTTGCCAATTAAATTAGTCGTTAGTGAATAGTGAATAGTCGTTAGTGTAACAGATTATTAGTCTATCACTACTTAATACTCATTTTCCCCTTCTGGAATTCGGGTTAAATTTTCAAATTTTGCATATTCTTTTACGAAAGCTAAATCTATTTGACCTGTAGGGCCATTCCTCTGTTTACTAATGATTACCTCAGCAAT
>Ga0208771_1001141_pt1 | contig 14593 bp, 25 predicted proteins | sample AntAceMetag02UKX_FD_184775 | JGI IMG/M metagenome (GOLD analysis project Ga0208771, IMG submission 184775) | Saline lake microbial communities from Ace Lake, Antarctica - Antarctic Ace Lake Metagenome 02UKX (SPAdes) (version 2) | ecosystem: Environmental > Aquatic > Non-marine Saline and...
GTTGATGAAGCTTGCTTTTTCTCTTTCCGTTTTCTTCTATCGGATTAACCTTCTTAAGCTCTTCAAGCACTCCCTCGCCCATTTCGTTATACATACGATTGATAAAACACCCAACGTGCGAATGACAACGCTCTTCCTTTGGAATACCGTACATCTTTTTATATAGATCAAAAAAAACATCTGGGAACCTCTTTGTCCATGGCATGAAATCTTCTTGAATATATTTAGACAAGAATTTTTGAAGCTCATAACGATCCCGCTCTTTTTCATAACCGGTTGAAGAATCAATTAACGCTATCAACCCCACTTTAGACAAAGCTCTAACTACAATGTCACATTCTACTGCTATATGCTTCTGGTTAGACTTAAGCGCTCCGGCATCTCTAGCTTTCAGGTATACATCACACACCTCCGGCAACAATTCAGCCTTAAATCCTTGAGCTTTCCCGCCTGTTGGTTTTCTAAATTCTATAGGAGTGGAGTAGCTTAATATATTGTCCGGCATAAAAGGGCTAAGGCTTTTAAAATCCAAAAAAACCGGAAGTTGACCGGTTGCACTTCTTTTCTTGCTACTTTGTTTTCCTTTCCCTATAGCTTTTATCATTGATGTTTGATTTATTAATCTTGTACCGTCTTCTAACACAAAACATTCAATTACCCGGTCATTAATTAATATTTCCCCAGAATGGCTAGCCTTTGGCAAATCTTTATAACATGCTCTCGCATGACTAGCTTTAGTAGCCCTAGCTTTTAACTGTTCTTTTGTAAGCTTGGCAACGGATGCTTTGCCGGCTTTAGATGTTAGTTCTTTTATTGTAAGAGGTTTTTCGCTACAATCTGACATAGAAATTCCTTTTGTTAGGGTTTTTTTTATATTCACCCTCTAGTTTAGGCTGGAGGGCTTTTTATGTCAAGCTTGTTTGATGAATATTGCCTAAACTTCTTCTATTGTTACTGGATAAAGATCCTCGACTTGCTTTTTCTAGTAGTCTCTGCCAAACAAAGGCTTACCTTCAAATATCTCTTTTTTTCTGTGAAGTCTGGAATGTTCTTCTTCGGTCATTAATTTTAAATTTTCCAGTCTATTATCATCTCTAATTTTATTTATATGATGTACGTTTTCATTTTTGACATCAATTTTTCTTCCGATATAGTCTTCCATTATTTTTATATGTTCTTTAACGCCTTTCCCACCGCCTATGTAAATAACCTTATACCCATTCTCATACCAGCTTCCTGGATTATCTAAATGTTTATTTATTTTCCATTTGCAATAACAATCTTTAGAACAAAAGTTTGTACTTGTTCTTTTAGAATTGAAATTTTTTCCACAAAAAGAACATTTTGTTACTCTTTCTTTATTTTTTTTATAACATTCTAATGAGCAAAATTTTATGGTTTTTCCGTGTTTTTCTCGGACTCTTTTTTCACTTTCTTTTATATACCAAATCTTTCCGCATTGAATACACTTACATAATGCTTTTTTAGTTTTTAAAGATCTTTCTTTCATTGTTTTTGAATTAGAACACTTTTGTGAACAAAACCTATGATTGTGACATCTTAATGTTTTAAATGTTTTTCCGCAAAATTCACATTCCTTAAAAATATGAGAAAACTCCGACTTACAATCAAAAGAACAGAATACCCTGTCTTTACCTCTAAGCTTATAAGCTTTAAATAATATCCCGCAATTTTTGCATATAAACTCTTCCATTACAACCTCAAGATTAATGCTGTCTATTAATCATATAACATTAATATGAATATTGTAAAGCTCCTCTGACTGCTGAATCTTAAGTTTTCCTAGAGGAGTCATGTACCCTTTAACTTCTGTAAAAACAACTGTTCCATCAGAATGAAATTCTAGAAAATCAAGTTTATATTTTATATTTCCTGGCAAATCAAATGGTACTTGACGTAAGAAAAATACAATCTCACCAGTTTTTTGACGCTCCTTTAGTGCTATATAATACCTAGCTTCTTTTTTTGAATCGAAACTTTTACCGTCTAGCTTCGTTTTTTCTGAATTATACTTTGATCTATTATTATGCTTTATCTTAAACGCCATTAGATGCCTATATCAAGATTATTAAACTCGCCCGCTATGTCTTTAAATAATACTTTATGACCGTTATATTTGATTGTGGTTTTTTTATAATCAGACAACTGCTTCTTTAAACTTTCTACTTCTTTCTCTAATAACGCTATGTCGTGTAATAGCTCACTCTTGCCTTTAATACCAATAAACGTGTCTATACCTCGTTTAAACATCTAAAAGACCCTTTAAATCATTGTATAGAACACTATACCCACGCTTTATATCTTCAAAATCTCTAACATCTTCTTCAATCCTTTCTTCTTCTTCCTTAAAATAATATTCTATTAAAGAATTTTGGCTTTCTATTACTGTGTTTAATCTTCCGTTGGCATTTTTTGAGTCTTCAAGCTGAGCTTTATAAATCTCGATCTCTTCAATTAAATAATTATCAAAATCTTTTTTACTCTCTAAATCTGATTCTAATCTTTCAACTTCACAATGCGCCCACTTTAATAATAATAAATATGACTCTATATCATCAGATTGGCTCATATCTTCTTTTTCTAGCTCGCTTAACCTCCCTAAGAGGTCTGCTCTACTCATCAATGCTTTATTTTCACTCATAATTTAATAGCTCCGTATTTTTTAGCTATTTCTTGCCGCACCTTGTCGCCAAATCTTACAACATATTTTCCCTGCGCGTCAAATTTAATATACAATATTTTAAATGTAGAAACCTTATCAAAACACCTCCTGAGAGTAGGCACGCTTGATTTGCTACCGTGAACAATAGAATCCATTGTGTCACTAACGCTATAAAAATCACTCTTTATGATCTGGTTAAATAAGTAGGTGACTATAACAATGTCATATTGATTTAAAAAGCTAGACCATTTTTTCAACAACATCTCAAATAAAAAACTTAAGTCTGGCTTCTCTTTCATCTCAGAAATTCCTTGTTTATGTTGATCTTTACCCCTGTGCATCCATTCTCTGGAGAATCTACATTTAATATGTTCATCTTACTGGCATTAGATAAAGCCATTGTTACACACGGCGGAGAAAAGCAATATTTATCAGACAAAGCCTTTTTTGTTGATATAATCATCTTTTTATCTGATTTCATTATGTCAATTATCATCCGCAAAATTATCACTGTTGATCTTCCAGTCATATAAGACGATTTTTCTATTAAAATTCTTGTGATCGCTTTTAATATCATACTTTTTCTCCACTTAATGTCTTAACTATATAGACTACTATATATATCCCTACGGCTAGCATAGACCACTGTATTTGCCGTTGAAACGGCATTGATCTTGTGCATATATGACATACGACAAAAGAGCTTAAGAACACAGTTAAAATACGTCTAAGATAATTCCAGTCCATTGCTATTCCCCCATTAAAAATCTTAAATTCGCTATTACTTTCATAATTGATTCTGGACAAAAAAGATCTGGTGAGCCAGTATACTCTTTTATTTGATTCAAGGTCTTAAGGACCTCTGGCTTGTCATGCTCCCCAGTTCCATAAAGAATATCTAACGCGATATCCTTTAATCTCAAATCTATTGAATTTAAATATGGATCCTTGTTTTCTATTCTTTTATCGATATTATCAACGAATTTAAATAAATCTTCTCTAACTGCTAATTCCTGAGCTTGTATCGTCATTTTTGCCCCTTTTTAGATTTTCTAGATTTTCTTATTCTTGGTAATTTCACCATCGAAACCTTACGAAAAATTTTGAATTCTTTTTCTAGCTTTACGCTTTCAACTCTACATCTTTGACCTGCCGCATAATTACCTCGTTTCATTTTCTCAAAATCTTCAAGCATAACTTGAAACTTAAGCTCTATGGCTTCTACTGACTTTTTAATCTCATCCATATTCCCTCTCCAAAGTTTTTTATAAAACGCATCCTAGCGTCGTTCTAAGTACTTATATTACCATAACAAGATTTTAATCTGTACTGATTTCTTATATTTTATTAAGTGTAACTAGCCTCCTGAACAATAAATTAGCAGATGTGTTATCTCAGGTTTCCTTTTCTTATTATTTTAGAATTTCCATAGGCTCTTTTATACATAGCGATAGTATCGTCAACATAGTCAACAGGGCAGAACATATATTCTTTTTCTGTTATGTCGCACACTCTAACCCCTTCTTCTTCCATTATTTCAAAATAGCTCTTAATATCCAATCTCCTTTAACGTCCCTTGTCGGGACTTGTTTTTATCCAACGTGTGTTTTTATATAAAAACTATTTAAGCTTAACCTACCCCTACCTAGCGTCCCTTAATCCTTTAATCTTTCTATTTTCTCTAACGGCTTTTTCAATAACTCTTCGAATATCTTATTATCATATCTCAAATTTATAACCATCTGACCATTCGCTATTATTTCAAAATAATCTTTGCAAACTTCAATATATATCTTAACCCCCTGTAAAACGACTTCATTATATTTCTTATTAAGCTCTATAGCTGTTATCTTATTCTTTTCAATATTATCTTCTTTATTAACATTCTTTGTTAAATCGGGATTTTTTAAAATAGCCGTGAAGTACTTACTCGGATTATCATATTTAGCTGTTTTCATATTGTATATTGCTATGTCGATCTTTTCTTTTGAGTATTTCTTAGAAAAGTTTATCGCAATTGAGTCTATACCAAGTGCCTTTAATTCTATATTTTCTAAAGATTCTCGCTCGATCGATTTTTTATACTTATCTTTTATACTTAATGAAGTAACGTTTTCGTTACTATCCATGGAAGGTAACGTTTTTGTTACTATCGGGTTGCCTTTCTTGATAATTTCTTTCCTTACAAATGCTATATCTACATATATTTTTTTACAATTTTTCCAGAGTAGCTTCTCTTCTTCTGTTTTATATGGTCTATGATCCGCTTCAATAATTATATGCCCATTATTCTTAAGCTCGCTATTGTATCCTGATATCGTTTTTTTTGACTTTCCTTGTACCTCGGCTAACTGTTCATTTGTAGCCCAACAATAGCCCTCGTTTTTACATAAAGCTGTAATATATCCAAAATGGAGTTTAGCTCCATCTGTTAGGCTTTTATCCGATAAGACGTTATATGGTATAGTAGCTAAATAAGGATGATCTAATTTTTTAGGTATATTTTCTGAATGATTTTCTGGCATAATTTCTTCTCCAACGTTACCAATTTTTTAACTGTTGCGAGAAACTACAAGGATATGGTATTATACTTATGTTTTTAGTGTAAAATATTTAGTTTTACTCTTTTAGTAAAAAACCCTCCAATAAGTTTTTCACTTTTTGGTTGTTTTGGGTTGTTATACTTTTTTTGTTTGTAGTATAATTACCTTGTCTTTGTAGTTGACGCTGTATAGGTAATCTAGGTCGTGTGGACCTTATGGTTACCTATTACTTTTTTAATGTCTGAGGAAACTGAATTCGCTTTCCAGTCTTCTCTCCTTAATTCTTCTATCTCTTTCCATTCATAAAGAAGGTCATCAGATAAATAAAATTCTTCGGAAGAAAGAAGCTTCCCCACCTCTCTTATTTTTTCCATACTTTTACAATATGGCTTTAAAATATTTTCAAAAGCCATTTTATAAGCTTCTTCATTCGTCTTACCATAGCCAATTATATCATAATCTAAAAAAGTGCTATAACTATCTGGCTCTTCATCTTTTATTATAATTTTATATTCTTCTATTTCTACTAATTTATATTCCATTTTTTACTCTCCAACTGTTTTATATTTTAATTCTTCATAAAGGTTATCTTCATCTTGTAAAAGCTCCTCTAGAAGGCTATTGTCAAACAAATCCTGAACGCTCTTAAACTCTGAAACCTTCTCCTCCGATTCATTTTTTATCGCTTTTTCTCTTTCTATTAACTCCTCTAAATCCCCTTCTGCCGTTTCGCTATACAAATCTAATGTTAGTTGGCTATTAAAAGAATTAACGACAACTTGATAGCTGTTCATGCTCTTAACTGTATATGGATTAACATCCTTAAGCTTCTTAACCAGCCTCTTATTATGATTCCCGCAAACACCTTCTTTCTTCTTCGCTCTATCTATGTAATATAAAAATCTTTCCCTAAAAAGTTCCACTCTATCACAAAAAGAAAACTCTATATCGCTAGTTATCTTTACGTAATTTTTTGTTATCAGAATATCATATTTTCCGAAATACTCCTTAGCCAGCTTAATATTTTCCTTTTGTGGCAATAACCCACTAGGATTTTTTCTTAAGAGCATTCTTAGATATGCACCTACGCAATTAGGTTTGACTTCCTGACAATAAATGATTAATTCCGTTAGCTTCTCAAAACTAAACTTCTTTAAGAGATAGCCTATGTAGCTTTCTTTTAAGCTAGCTTCTAGCATTTTTAATTCCCCTATCTCTTTTATAGAAAAACAACGCTCGCGCTTGCGCGTGTTACAATGTTCCTGAGATACTTCTTTAAAAGCTTCTTTGTTCTTCCTTGTTATACCCCTGTCACTTTTGTCGCTATCGTGAACACTTTTGTCGCTATCGTGAACACTTTTGTCGCTATCGTGAACACTTTTGTCGCTATCATTTTGGCTATAAACATCGTTTGTGAACAAGAATGTAGATAACTTTTTGCCAATTTTATTTATAATCAACACGCCTTTTTCAACCAATTTATTAGCCCAATATACAACCTGTCTAGGTGATAAAGCATTTTTTAAGAAGCTTGAAATGTCTGTAAAAGTTAATGATACTTCGTTCTTTGAACCGAAAGATTCCATTATAAAACTTAATGTTTTATGTAATAGGGCAGGCTGCGGTTTGTTGTTGATAAACCTATCTAATTTTAAAAAAAGCGGGACTTCTTCATTTAAATTTAGCTCTTTAATATTTCCCAATGTAAACCATTTTCTTTCGTGGCTTTTAATAAAGTTGTGGTTGCCTTCAATTAATAGCCCCTCTCTAAATATCTTTTTAATATCTCTTTTGACCTGTGAAGCCGTAAGACCCGTTGAGTATGCTATTTGTCGGTATGTCGCATAATACCAATAGTTATTGTCTTTGCAAGCCTTCCTTACCTTCTTCTTTTCATTCGATGTAATATGATAATATAGGTGCTGTAACACAATCGAAAAAGATAAATCATATTTTTCTAGGAATGATTTTCTATAATATACTTTTTGATGATCTTTAATTTGCTCAACTTTTGACATAATTTCCACTCCAACGTTACCAATTTTTTAACTGTTGCGAGAAACTACAAGGATGTGGTATTATACTTATGTTTTTACTAAAATCTTTAGTTTTACGCTTTTAGTAAAAAACCCTCCAATAAGTTTTTCACTTTTTGGTTGTTTTTGGGTTGTTATACTTTATTAGTATTTGGTATAATCGCCTTGTCTTTGTAATTGACGCTGTATAGGTAATCTAGGTCTGGTGGACTTTATGGTTACCTATTACTTTTTAGATATTATCTAAATAACGAGCTTTTCAGCCTTAAAAAAACACTATAATATAATACCTTATAAAATCCAAAGCTCTTTTTTTTATCTATTTTTTATGCTAATAAATCTTTAAGTAATACTTTACTTTTCCTTTAGATATCACGTTTTATCTATGTCTATATTGTTTTTTTCCATCTCTTTTTTAGCTAGCTTTTGGAAATATTCAAACTGCATCAATGGAATATTTAATACTTTTTCGCATAGATATATTGAGCAGGCTAGCTGTAAATCTTTAGAAAATTTATCGTTTTTTTTGTAACTTTTGAATCTAAACGTTGTGTATTTACAGGGTGTTCCGTTTACAGTACCTTTTCTTCTGTCAAGATTAACTATAAAAAACCTATCCTCTATCCTGCAAAAAAATATGCTTTTTAATTGTATACCTAGCTCGGGCAATTCTATTGATAAAGACCCTCTGAGCTTTTTTTCGATATCATCCCTGACGTCTATATAATGAGCTATTACTTTAATTTCCATATTGTTAGTCCTCTGATTTAGTTAAATGAATATTATCAGGCTCCATCGCCCCATCTTCATATATAATCTTTTCTAATATGATCCACTCTTTTTTTGCTAAAGATTTTTTTAATTTAGGGACTTCTGATTTGCTAATATGGCAGGCTCTTCCAAGCTCTTTTGTGCTTCTTCTACATATGCCATCATCATCAACATTGATTCTGATTGCTTCGTATAGCATCGCTTCTTGTTCTGTTAATTCTGATATACTTGTTGTCATGTGAGTCTCCACGTTGCGCGGATACAAAGATATCGTATGATAAGATTGTAACTCGCGATTTTAGTTACTGCGATGAATAATAATAAGGGAACGTATCATCGCTAATACTATTCAGCCGCTAAGCCTATCCCTTAATAAAATACTATAATATCACACTCTAATATTGTTTTAAAGCTGATTATCGTTTTTTCGTCGTATGCAAATCGTCAGCTCAACTTCCTTTTTTCATACACACAAAACTAGCGTTTGAAAAAGTGGAACACTATTGAAAAATGTTGCCTCTTATCTTCTTAAAACTATTGGCTTTACATCGCTATTTATATGCGACAAAAAAATGGGATCGTCTTAAGACAACCCCACCAAAACAAAACAATCTTTTATAGTCAGACATAGACTTGATTAATTAGCGTATCTTTATGTTACGGTAGTTATATTCCATTTCTTTAACATAAGCTTCATCATCTAAAAGACAAGATTTGCATGATGATATAAAAGCTTTCTCAAGCTTTAAAAATCTTAAAGCATCGTCTGGTATCTCAAATGTTTTTGATATCGACGACAGACCCGTTCTTCGACACTGAACCCTATAAGATTCTGTTCCGTCTTTGTGCTCTTTCATTGACATGGATCCCATTATCTAGCCTCCACTTTTAATTTCCAAAATCCTATGTCCTTACTTTTGTAGTCATCAATATTAATATCATGGTCCCTACACATCTTTTCTACGTCCACACCGCGTTTGTTCACTCTAGTACAACAAACACGACCACAATAAAAATCAAGGTCGTCAGAGTGCTCTACAAGCTCATCACGCAATAACTTTTTTTCTATGTCTAAAGCTTTTAGCTCTTTCTGCTGTGATGATATTTCTTTTTTAATTTCCTTTTCTCTTTCGTCTATTTCAATAGCTCTAGATATTATTTCTAAGGGTCGCCCCTCCTGTTCTATTATAGAAAAATCTCCTGCATTGTTTTTCTGACCTACAACCCTAATCTTCTTAGGCTCTTTGTCTCCAATGATGTTTTCTTGATAAAACTTTATAGCTCGCTTCTCGCATTCTGCTATATATTCTTCGTCTCTCGGTAGAATAATGTTTTCTACTTTGCCTCTCCAATATGTAGCAAAAACGCATTGGGTTACTTCGGGCCCCGTGGTTAGCATTTGCCACTGACACTGGTGGTAATAGTCGGGACAACACTCTTTAACTTCCTCAACGCTTCCAAAATGCCTTGATATGTGATTATCAAAAGAGGGATTGGGGCATTTTATTTCTAAGATTATATCCTTATCATCGTTTAGTCCGTCAAGACTAGAAATTAAAAACGGATAAAGTTCATGTTCTACACAGACGGGCTCAAAGCGTTCGTCAAATAATTCGTTTATAGCGTCTCTAGCTTCTCCTTCTAAAAGCTTACCCCTTGTCATGTTTGGATTGACTACCGTAGGAAGTGAAAGGCCTTTGATTGATTCCCAAAGCATATAAGGAGTTTTGTAAGTGTGGATCCCCATGATTGCTGCACTTGTGCTAGCAGTTAATTTCCCTTCTCTCCATTTTAGCCATTTTTCGTTTTGGCCTTCTTCTTGTGATAAACTAATTAATTTCATTTTGCTCCAGTTTTTTATATTGTAAAATAGCGTCTAGTATCAACAACAACTAAACGCTAAGGTTGTTATTATTTATTATCTTTCTTGTTTTTGTGCTCTATCATGTTATTTAAAGACAACATAGTTGCATCAAAATATTGAATTGGCAGGTCATTAATGTTAGAAATATTATGATCCCTGAATATCTTTGTAAAAACCTTGCCGTCTCCAAGTTCGTTTAATAGATTAGTCAATTTAATCGCTTGTTCTTTATTTACTACGTTCTCCTTAACTTTAGAAGGTTCCTTGACTTTAGAAGATTCCTTGAATTTCTTTACTTTACTATTAACCTTCTCTTTTATTTCAGAATTAGCGTCATCATCTTCTTGAGCAACATTCAGAATAGCGGCCTGTGAATATCTTCTTAAATATGTAATAATTGAGCCTTGAGATTGTGCATCTTGTTTTAAAGGCTTACCTTTCATTGACGTTTCTATGTACTCACCAGAGCTATGATATAGCCGTGTAGTGACTTTTATTACATTATGATCTCCAGACACAAACTGCATTAATGCTAGCTCGTGATTACATAAAGCTTCTCGTGTAGATCTTATTATTGATGATAAATCAGCATAATTAGATCCGTGAAAAGGATTAGTACAATTTTTTAGAGTCATTCCAAACTCTAATTGAGCCTTGCTTAACGCTAACGGTAATTTATTTAATTTATTTGATATATTAACATTTTGTACTTCGATTTGTTCTTCCATTGTTACCCCTCTATTTTATTTAAAATTGTTCTTAATCATGTTCTTGATTGTATTTTCCATGTTATTCTCCTAATAGTTGTAGACTAAGTTTTTTCATTAATGTTTCTATTATGTTCATTCGTGAATCTATCGGTGTTTCATAATAATATTCTTCTTCTGTTCCGTTAAGTGATGCTTTATATAGTCTTTTATTGATCAATTTAAAAACGTAATCACCGTGGAATATTTCCACGTCAGGGTGATATTTAAAATATTCTTCAATCTTATCAAACATTATAGAATATTCTTCTAAAACTCTTTTTCTTTCTTCAATATGTTTATCAATTTCTTTTGTTAATTCTTCCATGTTATTCCTCCTCTATTTTGTTAAGTTCTTCGATTAGTTTATCTTTGATTATATCAATATTATATAGATCAATACTACTTCCGTACTCTTCTGTTTTTACTTCTAATGTATAAAGTACTCCATCTTTGCTGTTTATTTTACTCAGCTTCACCGTGCTTTTTTCATCAATAAATATTTGTGCTCTCATTGTTACCCCCTCTATTTTATGTTTAGCATAGTTTTAAACGCTTGCTTGTGTTTATCGTCTGATCTAAGCAGGACCAACATTGCAGCAATAATTTGTCGCTCAGTAGTATCTCTTATATAAAAAGAGATAGGTTTTTTTAATTCTTTATTTGCGCCCATATTTCCTTTTTGGTGTTAGTGCTTGCAATCTACCGCAATAAAATCCCATAAAATATGAAACGATTGTTGCAGTAATTATTATTTTAATCATTTTGTTCCCCTGTTAGTTTTGTTTAAAATCTCATAGCCACCCCTAAGATTTGGGAGTGGACTGAGGCTTTAAAGTTATTCGATGTTATTTTCTATATTTTCAAGCTCATTACAACGCTCTTTAGTAATACCGAACTCTTCTATTTCTTCCATCTTCCACTTTTTGATACGATTTTTATTCTTTCTATAAAATTCTGCATCAACTTCAACTTCAAAGATAGAGCCTTCTTTAACGATACAATACCAGTTTTTCGCAGAGCCTCCTGAATCGATTTCTCCGCTGATCATTATAGAGTCGTTACCGACTTTCCCCCCGCTATCACGATCAAAAGCAACCGCTACTTTTTGGTTCATAAATACTACCGCGAATCTTTTACAGTTATCTAATAACGCTGTTATTCTTAATTTTTGTTTTTCCATTTTTGTTACTCCTTTCGTTTTGTTTAATACTTATATATTATCACAATATAAGTAATAAGTAAAGCTTTAAGTTAAACTTTTTTTACTTTATTTTATATAACTTCTTTCTTTCGTTAATTTTTATTGATCCATGCATTGTTCTTATCTCTCTGAGGCTAAAAGTCTTTTTGCTTCTTCTTGAAAATTCTCCGCTGTGAAAATACCAAGCTTTTTTAGTCCTAGCCCATCTTAAACCAATGTTTTTGAGATCTTCTTTTATTTCTTTTGTATCTCCTTCAACCCAAAGCCAAGTGCCGCAAATTTCAGCTTCAACCTCAAGGCTATTAATAATGGCTATTACCTTATCTAACTTTTCCCTTAGATCTTTGTCATTCTTTAATATTTCTTCAATGTCGGCTAGGCTTTCAGTTTTGTATAAAACGTTTTTTAGTAAAAATTCGTATTCCAAATTTACCGCTTTCATTACTTCAACGCTACCGCCTAAGTCTGGATGATGTATCTTAGCTAAATCCTTATATTCTTTTTTTAGGCTTTCTTCATCTGTTGCTTTGAAATAATTTCTCATCTTATTTGCTCCTATCTCTTAATTTTTATACCCTTATTATATACTATATATAAGTAATAAGTAAAGTAAAAAGACAAATAAAAACAAAATATTATTAATAGGTAGGAACTCATTGTCTATTTAATTAATTAATTATTATTACTCTCTATGTCATCAAGATCAAAATCAATTAGTCCTCTCTCGATATTTACAACCTCGGCATTTATCTCGATCTTAGTGTCGATACCGTCATTGTCATCAGACTTTCTATTTCCAAGCGTATGGACTGCGTATAACAATAACGCCCCGACTATTAATACTGATATAATTTCATGCATAGCTTTCATAATATACCCCCTTTTAAAGAACCCACCCCTAAAAAAATCACTAAAGAGAGGCGGGCATTAGTTCAATTATCAAGACCACCAAAGTCGGCTTTTAAAGCCTCTAAATTGTTACCGTGCCTGAATAGATCAACCGTAGTAGGCAAGTCCCTTAGATGTTGCTTATCTTTCTTTATAGACACCTTCTTTGTGCTGTTATCAGCTTCAAGAGCTAAGATATAATCGACATCAAGATTTTTAAGCTTTTCATCTCTTAACTTTCTAATATGGCCCATTTGTATCTCGGCTGCTTTGACAAGATCGACATCAACTGTATCAGTCTTAAAATCATCTGTCCAAGCATTACGGAAATATCTATCCTTTGGGATTTTATTAACATCAACAATTCGATAAGGTCTTGCTGTCCCATCTTCCATTTTCGGAATATTAGTTTCAGCTAGCTTCTCTATATCAAAGGTTGCCGAAGCGGGAATCAAAATAGAGGTCCCGCCATCATCGTTTTTATATGCTATGCAAAATTGTATTTTCATCTTAGTTCGCCTTGTTTTCTATTACCATTACGCTAAACTTTAAATCCGCCTCTTGGTGTGTATCAACATTATCAGTTGTGCCACGGATTTTTATATATGTTGTGCGAAGCTCTTGAGCTGTTGCAGTAAAAGTAAGAGTAGAGGTGCTTGAAAAAGCAGTCGCTGAATATCCATATGTTTGAGTATTCATCGGAGTATCATAGTAAACCTCCCACCGACCTACTGCTACATCTGTTAAGCTAGCAACATTAAAGCTAGAGATTAAAGCGTCTGCTGTTGCAGCTGTCATATCAACCTCTGCCCAAGCATCTACTGTCGCACTTTTAGAAACAACATCGTCAAGATCTTCTACTCCATGCTCTAAAGCGTCTAAACGACTGGTTATATTCTGTGTAAGGCTATAGTCAATATTATTTAGCAGTGTTCCATTCTGATAAAGATACCCGTCTGTAAAAGAATAAAGTTGATCTAAAACAAGATATGTTTCTATTGGAGCGGATAGCTCATAATAAATAGTCCCAGCTCCTGTTGAAGTATCTCCATCTGTACCTGTCTGAATATTACCTGCGTCTAATACCAACAAGAATGAAGATCCGTCCAACATACTTGGAAGGTTTGTTGTATTAACATCAGTTGCATCTGCAAAAGCCTCTCCATCAGAAACTCTTTGTGTATGCCTCCAATTCTTTATAAAGTTAGAGAGATCATCGCTAGCATTTTGTAGTGTATCTTGTGTTCCGTCTGGCAAGCTTTGAAGTGCAATCTCAGGATTAAAAACGTTTTCAATATCAGTTTCCTTTCCTTCAAAGAATCCAACGGTCTGAATAAATTCTAGCATTTCTGCTAAAGTTTTATCTTCAATACCTGTCGCTGTCATATTGATATAGAATACACCTTCGTTTCCGTCGACTTCCATAACACTAGTATTAGCAGTACCTGCATCAGCGTATGTATGCACAAGCCAAGGTAGCGGAGCGGTAGAACCAAGAGTGAATGTACTATATATCTCATACCAAGTATTTATGGTAGGTGTCGCTACTGAGATAGTACCTTCATCTATTGTTCCATTACGCACGTATGATTCTAAAAGCGTACAATTACTATTAGTGACTCTTGTCTTAGAATACATAAATACTTTATCGCCAGAATTTTGGTCACCAGTTACCGCACCTATACCTCTAGGGTCAAGTCCTGACCCATTACCCGTAATACTAAGAACATTAGCAGACTCTGTTAGTGTTGAATATGTTGCTGTCCACCCTGTTGTGCCATCAGAAAAATCTCCATTAGTGATACTTTGATCAGCTAAGATATGAGCAGTAGTAATCTCAGGCTCGCTAGCTTGATAT
>Ga0208771_1001143_pt1 | contig 14573 bp, 4 predicted proteins | sample AntAceMetag02UKX_FD_184775 | JGI IMG/M metagenome (GOLD analysis project Ga0208771, IMG submission 184775) | Saline lake microbial communities from Ace Lake, Antarctica - Antarctic Ace Lake Metagenome 02UKX (SPAdes) (version 2) | ecosystem: Environmental > Aquatic > Non-marine Saline and Alkaline...
TTTTGCCACTATGACGTATAAAAAAAATAAAAATATTATTCGCAAATTGATAACATAAAAACGATTTTAACATTTAATTTTTCGCTATTTCTCTTTGTACACCCCAGGGTGTATGAAGGCATAATTTTTGTCGTATAAATTTAAAATGACAACACACCAATAATTATGAAAATATCACATTTCAATAATTTCTTTTTTCAAAAAATTAGATTCTGCATCTCAGCCTGTCTCCGAATAAATTTTCACGTTTTTTAACGGTTATTATATTTTAGTAAGAACTTTAGAAGGGGTTGCATACAATGAGAATAAAAGTTATCTGTTTATTAATTTTGCTAACCGGGGGAGTTATCAGTTCGTCTTATGGTGGGATATTAACTTCAGTAACTGCAACACCAAATAAAAATCAAGCGGGTGTTGCCACTAGTTATACATTCGATTTTACAACAGATATCAGTGGAATTCCTGCTGACGGAAAAATAGTGATCACATTTCCGCCAGCATTTGATGTGACCGATGCTGATATTGCGCAGACAACTAATAGTGGAACAATGGATGGTGGATTTTTAGCATCTGGCGCTGGTGGAGTAATAACACTTGTAAGAGATGGTACTGGAACCGCGGTCATAGGGGGCGCTACTGTTGGTGTGAGGGTTGCGGTAATTAACAATCATGAGACTGCTGGCGATTATTCAGTTGATATTGAAACACAGTTAAGTGACGCTACTCCTATTGATTCTGGAACTTCAACTGATTTCACGATTATACATAATACATTAGCATATTTTCAATTTGATACAATTGTTGATCAGACAGCAGGGCTAAATTTTGACATTAAAATTACAGCGCGTGATCAATATGGCAACCAGGTGAATACTTTTGCGGGAACTGCTTCACTGTCAGATTTAACCGCAACAATTTATCCCGCGGCGACAACAGATTTTATCTCTGGTTCATGGACGGGTAATGTTCAAATAACACAAACCGTCTCAAATAATGAAATTACAGTTAACGCACAAAATAAATCTGGCACCTCAAACCAATTTAATGTGCTGGCTGGCGGAGCTGATCATTTCACTTTTGACTTCATTGCCAGTTCTAAGACAGCAGGACAATCATTTCAAATTACGATCACTGCAAGAGATGTTAATGAAAATATTGCGACTTCATTTTCAAGCACAGCAAATTTGAGCGACAATACAGGTACAATAGATCCACTGGCGACGACAGGATTTACAAATGGTGAATGGACTGGAAATGTCACTATTACCAAATCCCAGGATGATGTGGAAATAACTACTGCTCAAGGTGGAATTAATGGAGCATCAAATACATTTAATGTTCAGCCAAGTGTAGTTGATCATTTTTCGATTAATAATATTAGTACGCAGGCAGCCGATGAGCTGTTTGTTATTACTGTTACGGCTTTGGACACCTATTATAATATTGCAAATCAATTTACTGGTAAAGTAGATATTTCTGAGTCGACCGCAACGATAAACCCAACAGAAAGTGGTAATTTTACTAATGGAGTTTGGTCCGGATCTGTAGTAATCTCGCAATCTGTTAACAATAATATTATAAGTGTAAAAAATCAGGCTGGCAGTGAAAGTGGCAGTTCTAATACTTTTGATGTAATATCAGGCGGGGTAGATCATTTTGCGATTTTAGATATTTTGGATCAGGTAGCAGGTCAATCATTTAGTATTACAATTCGCGCTGAAGACAGCGCCAACAATTTAGTGACAGATTTCTCTGGAACCGGTGTTTTGTCAGATTTGACAGGATCATTAAGCCCAACTATGACTGGAAATTTTTCAGGGGGTTCATGGACAGGTAATGTAACAGTAATAAAGAGTTATTCAGTAAATTCAATTACGATTACCAGCAGCGGTAAGTCCGGAACTTCAAATACTTTTGATGTTGACCCTGCCGCCCTGGATTATTTTGATTTTTCAGAAATAGGCAGCCCCCAGACTGCCGGGGCGTCGTTCGGAATTACAATTGTGGCTAAAGATCAATTTGACAATCAGGTAACAGGCTTTGCGGGGGTAGTAAATTTTAGTGAAAACACAGCTACAATTTCTCCGGGAACAAGCAACAACTTTGTTAATGGTTCGTGGACTGGCAATGTTACGATCACTGGCAGCACAATGGATAACGTAATTATAGCTAACGGTTCTGGCAAGAGCGGTGAATCAAATAAGTTTAATGTAATCGCTTCAAGCCTGAGTTATTTTGTTTTAGCGCCGATTTCAACCCAGGCGGCAGGAGAGCCTTTTATAATCACCGTTACAGCACAAGATGCTTTCGGAAATGTAGTGACGCAATATTCGGGAAAAGTAGATATTTCTGACAAAACCAGCAAAATTAGTCCAGCGGAAAGCGGTAATTTCAGTAACGGACAATGGATAGGCAGTGTTGCGATCACCCAGGTTTACTCGGCTGATGTGATTACTGTCGTTAATCAAGGTGGTGGCGAAACAGGTAATTCAGATAGTTTTGATGTCATTTCCAGCGACGTTGATCATTTTGTTATTTCAACTATCAACAACCAAACTGCAGGGCAAGCGTTCAGCATGATGATAAGAGCAGAAGACGCTTCCAATAATTTAGTAACAACTTTTACAGGAACAGCGAACCTGTCAGATTTAACAACTACAATCAGCCCGGTTACCACCGGCAGTTTTTTAAGTGGAGAGTGGATTGGTAATGTAACCATAACCAAAAGCAGAACAGGAAATACTATTACGGTAACAAGCAGCGGTAAATCCAAAATTTCAAATCCTTTCACGGTGTCTCCGGCAGCACTGGATCATTTCACAATTTCGGACATCGGCAGTCCTCAAACTGCGGGGCAATCGTTCTCTATTACGGTTACTGCTGAAGATCAATACGATAATAAAGTTACCAGTTTTACGGGTGTTGTAACTATCAGTGAAAATACCGCTACAATATCTCCAACAGTCAGTGGAAATTTTGTTGCTGGTTCCTGGACAGATAATGTATCAATAACTCAAACCGTTATTGATAATATAATTGAAGTTAGCAGTTCCGGAAAAAATGGCCAGTCCAATAAATTTAATGTTAATCCTTCAAGTTTGCATCATTTTGTATTGAGAACAATTGCCACTCAGGCTGCGGGAGAGCCATTTTCCGTTTATGTTACAGCCCAGGATGTTCACAATAACACCGCAACGCAGTTCATTGGTAAGGTGGATATTTCAGACGAGACCGGCACGATTACACCGAATGAAAGTAGTAATTTCAATAATGGTATCTGGGTGGGTATTGTAGTCATTACCCAATCTTCTGCTAATAATGAGATAATAGTTGTGAACCAGGGTGGAAGCGAAAGCGGCGCTTCAAATTTGTTTGATGTTATTTTCAGCAACGTTGATCACTTTATTGTTGAACAGATCGGCAGCCAGCAAGCTGGTCAGGCTTTTTCAGTGACAATAAGGGCGGAAGATAGTGAAAATAATTTGGTCACGGACTTTTCAGGTACGGCAACCTTATCTGATTATACAGGCTCAATCTCTCCTACAACAACAACTGATTTTGCAAGTGGTTTGTGGATCGGCGACATAACAATTACTAAAAGTTACACCGGAAATAAAATTATTGTTACCAGCAGCGGTAGGGGGGGTACATCAGATCCTTTTAACGTTTCTCCGGCCGCATTGGACCATTTTACTTTTGATGAAATAAGCAGTCTCAAAGTTGCCGGAACACCATTTCAGATAACAATTTATGCAGAGGATTTTTATTATAACCAGGTTGCCTCTTTTAATACGTATGTAAATCTTTCGGATGAAACTGGTACCATTGATCCAACTTCAACGCCAAATTTTACCAATGGAAGCTGGTCGGGAAATGTTGAGCTAACAAAAAGCCAGTCTAATGTAAAAATAACAGGAACAAGAAATGGCAAGACTGGAGAAACAAATATTTTTAATGTTAATCCCGGCTCATTAACGAGTTTCGATATAACTGAGATTAATACTCAAGCTGCTGGTGAACCATTCTTAATTACGGCAACCGCATTAGACGCTGACTCAAACGTTGCAACTCAATTTTTAGGAACGGTCGATATATCTGATTTGACCGACACAATATCTCCGCAAGTAAGTAATAATTTTGAAGAAGGCAAATGGACCGGTAATGTTACCGTAAGCCAGGGAAAACAGGATAATATTATTACGGTAACAAACTCGGGTGGCTCAGAGACAGGTCAGTCAAATTCATTTAATATAACATCTGGTTCATTAGATCATTTTTTTATTGAAACAATAAGTAGTCCCCAAACAGCAGGAGTTCTCTTTACTATCACTATAAGGGCGCAAGATGCAGACAGCAATACAGTTGCTGAATTCACTGATATTGCCAGCCTTTCAGATGCGACAGGAACTATCGACCCAACTAATACCGGAAACTTTGTCGATGGAATATGGAGCGGGGAAGTATCAATCACTAAATATTTGCTCAATGATAGTATCACTGTTACTAATGGAGGAAAGGCAGGAACGTCAAATTCTTTTTCAGTTACTCATAATACATTGGATCATTTTGAAGTTGACGATATCAGCAGTCCACAAATAGCGGGCATTTCTTTTTTGTTTTCAATTACTGCAAAAGACGAATATGATAATGTTGTTTTAAATTATAATTCCATGGCGAATTTGTTTGATAATACAAATACAATTTTTCCAACTCAGACAGGGTCTTTTTCAAATGGGGTTTGGAGTGGAAATGTTGAAATTACGAAGAGTCAAAAAGATGTTCAAATTACAGTAGATGATAATGGGAAATCAGGGCAGTCCAACCTATTCAATGTTAATTCAGGACCATTATATTATTTAAAAATAATGGATAGTGCCGGGGGAAAGGGACAAGAGGTCGATTCACTTTCACTTTCACTTAATGATAAAATAACTTTGTATGCGGCAGGATTTGATGAGCATAGTAACTATTCACATGATGTAAAAGCAACGTGGGGAGTTGATGGCACAATAGATCCACCATCGCCAACATTTGGAGAATTTACAGTTTTTGACCCTGTTACCCCACGGACAGTTGGAAAAATATATGCTGATACAACTGGAATAGCAGCAGATTCCACAGGTCAAATTGATGCTGGCACTCCAGCCTATGTCAAAATACAAAACGCCCCGGGAAAAGATGGAGATGAAATTTATAATCACACAATGACCGCAGATGACAGTCTTTTTCTCTATTGTGAGGTGTACGATATCGGTGGGGCAAATGTAGGCGAAGAGAGTGTTCAATGGTTATCAACTGGAGATTTAGCGCCAGAAATTTATGAAACAGGGACTTCGATTAACTTCAATCCAACGATAGCGCCAGCATTTGGAAGGATTATCGCTGATCACCTATCAATACTGGATGACTCAACTGGTGTTGTAACGGTTTTACCAGGTGTGCCGGTTGGGGATATTTATTTGACAGCAGTTCCCCCTGTTATTGCGGCTGATGGTATAAGCAGTTCGGTTATTTCATCTGGATATATTTATGATGGTGGCGGAAATAAGGTGGCGGAAAATACACAGTTCACAGTACGGTCAACTTTGGGTACTATTACTACTACGGATGTTAATCTGACATTACCTGGAATACAAATTACTGCAGATGATGATGGGAAAATCCAATTTAATTTGCAGTCTAATATGATGGGAGGAAATGCGCTTATCACTGTAAACAGTGTTAATGGAAGCGCATACGGTGAGCTAACAATTTTATTGAGCAGTTTGAACATTATATCGATATCCAGTCCAAAACAAGCCGTTTCTTTGGGGCAAAATAACGTACAGATAAACATGGTCGTCGAAAATAAGGGCTCAAGTACTATCTTCAATCTTGGTGCAGGCTTAATTTTTACGGGACCAGCTCCTGCTAACGAGAACAGGAACGGCGACTTTCCGAATGTCGAACGAGTTGATGGTGTGTCCAATATTCCTGGCGGCAGCATGAGGACTTTGTCTTTCAATGTTGATGTTAGGGCAAATGCAGCAACCGATACTATAACAATTGATGGCTGGATTTCTGGGGAGATTAATGGAGAAACGGTTGCAGATACATCTGCCGACACAACGTGGAAATGGGTAGTGCAGACAGCGGCTGATTTAAGAATAACAAAAGTACATTCATTGCTCAATGAGGTTTCCCAGGGAATGGCAGCAATAAATATTTCGATGTATGTAGTTAATGAAGGTGAAGCAAGTGCAACTGTTGCTTTAGATACTCTTAAATTCTGGTCGGTCAACCACTCTAATGACGTAACAGGTGAATATGTTATTGTCCCGTCAGGCGGAAATCCAACCTTAATTTTAGGAGAAAGAAGAGAGCAATTTGATTTTTCAGTAAGTGTTGGTGTGGCAGCTACTTTGGGACAGACGCTCATCAATGGTAGCGTTGCTGGAACGGATATAAATTCGGGCGATTTAATAACGGACGATACTGCTGATACGACCCATTCCTGGTTGGTAAAAGAAGCTGCGATCGTTGGAATAAAAGGATTTTACACAACTCAGCTTAGGGTAACCAGCGGACAAACAGCGCCCTGGAATTTAAAAATGATTGTTGAAAATAATGGTGGAACATCTGTTCGATTTGATAGTACGCGGTTAGTCTTTTCTCTTAGAGGAGGAGATGTTAGTTCTGAATATGATTTAAACAAAGCCACAAAATTCAAGAAATCAGGAAATACAATATTATCAGCAAATAGTGTAGATACGCTCATTTATACTATAAATAAGACAGGGACGAGCGTTGGAGATATAACGATTAGGGGCACAATATATCTTAAAGAGTTGGGAACTAATAATGCAATCATCGATGAGGCGGTAACTGGAGTAAAAGTGCAGGCGCCGGCAGAGATTAAAATCCTGAGTTTAACGCCATCGCAGAATAGTGTTACTTATAACCAGAGCCAAAATTGGTCAATAAAGTTGGCTATCGAAAATGAAGGAGGTACTGATATTGAAGTTGATGTTGATACATCAAAATCATTCATTGGATTTACTACAGGGACGGATTTTGAGGTGAACTATCCTGCCTCGTTAGATGGTGGTGGATTAATTCTCGAGGCTGGTTTTATTGACACGCTTACTTTTATTGTAACTAAAACAGGAGCAACTGCTGGCAATTGCGATCTGTCCGCCCAGGTGACCGGTTACCAAACTACCAGCGGTGATCAAAAAATGGCGCGGGATGATTTAAGTAATCTGGTTGTTGTTGAGGCTCCAGCCAGGTTGCGCATTTTATCCGTAATTAATAATGCTCCAAACTCGCCAAAGGTGAACACAGAACAGGTTTTTCCGATTCACGTTATTTTAGAAAATATTGGTCAGGACCAGGTAGCTGAAGCCACCGTTAATCTGTCTTCTTCCGGAAATTCAATAGATGGAACAATCTCATTTACTTTTACAGATATTCCAGGAGACAGCGGTAAAAAGGAACAGATTTTTAACATTACCGCGGATAATAATGCTGTACAATCAGAAATTTTTTCAGCCGAAATCGCCAATGCAAGGGCGCAAAATACCAGCGAGTCCCTGGGATTAATAATTGAACCATCCCTGGATTCGACAGAAACTGTAACAATACAAGAGCCGGCAACATTTGAAATAATGAATATTGTTGCGCCTGACAGTGTAGCTGCTTCTCAATTAATTCCCTGGCAGATAAAGGTTGTTCTCACCAACAATGGAGAAGCAGGAGCCGTGATAGGAACGCCGTCGGGTAATGATGTTACAATAACAGCCAATGAAGAAGTTCAAAACGATTATATAATTGAATTACCAGACAGTCTGTCAGGTGGAGGATTCGTTTTAAGCGGTGGGTCTGTTGATACTTTGATTTATACAGTAACCTCAACAGGAGCCAGCAGCGGGTTGGATTCTATCAAAGTATCGTTACAAGCGAGTGATCAAAATAATCAACAAATATTACCAGCTCAGAAAGGTAAAAGTTTTAGGGTTGTGTCTATCGCGGGTGTTCAATTATTGAAAACTTCGCCGGTTTGCCACAATGTTATTGGTGAAAAAGGATTTGTAAACAGAGGTCAGACGTTTACGATAAAAACATGGATTCACAATTTAGTAAGAAAAGATTTGACTAACATAAAAGTTAATTTAACATCAAACGGGCAATCAACAATATTGCAAAGTCAAAAAACGATAACCTCTCTCAAATACCAACAAACCGAATTTGTAGAATTTGATATTCAGGCAAATTTTAATGATATAAATGAAAATGAAGTTTTCACATCGATGGTTGTCGCGCCTGTAATAATAGACAATGACACAATCGATATCGTAAATATTGATAATATTGCTGAAGTTGCAACACAGGATCCAGCTCAATTGAAGGTAGAAGCATGGACAGCAGATTCTTTATTTAAAGTTAATCAACAGTTTCAGGTTAAAGCAAATGTCAGGAATGAGGGTACATTTCCGGCACAAGTTGATGACTCTGGACAGTTGATCTTAAATGTTCCTGAAGATTATAGGGTCATTGTGGGGGAAGACACGCTTCAAGACAATAGCGTAATTATTTTTAATCAAGAAACAACCTATGATTGGACAGTATTGTCTCCAAAATTCCAGTCAGGTCCTGATACTCTGCGGGTATCAATTTTACACACTCCCAGGGATAAAAATATAAATCAAACAGCACAGGTAATTCAACGAAGTGATACAGTTATTATTTCTGCTGTTGAAACTGTGCTAAACATGTTTGTTGTATCGCCTGAAGGAGCAAAGGATCGAATTTTATCTACCAATCAATCATTTACAATACAGGCAAATGTAAACTATTCAGAAACTTTTGAAAATGTTCGAGCTTCTTTATATCTTCCGCAAGGCGCTCCTGAATACCAGTTTGTATCTCCAGGTGATTCGATGCAATATGTTTACAATAGAAATGATTCCATAAGATGGGAGTTGAAGGCTCCGGATATTGCTGCTGATAATTTCCGAAGCATAGAAATGAAAATCAGATATAACGAAAAGGGCGACCCGACGATTAAGGACATGACCGTAAACATTGAAGTAAAAACGATAATAAGAGCGGAACTTGAACTTAGTGCGAGCATTTCAGGACCGGCTGATGCAAAAGATGGAATTGTTTCTGTTAACCAAGAATTTGAATTACAGGCACAACTAATAAATCACGGGCAGGCAGATTTTGAGGATTCTTATAAGATGGAGTTAATTTTACCTGCAGATTATTTATCCATCGATGATTTGGTGAAGATTGTTGTTGGGAATGAAATTGTCAAATGGCAGGTCAAGGCGCCTTCAAGTGCAAACTCGGTAAAGAATATAGAAATTCGAGTACCACCTGGGCAGGGACCAAATGATGAGAATACCAGGCAAGAAGCGCATTGGCAGAACAATAGGTCTGTCTCTATCCCAATTACTACGGGTGAAAAAACGGTTTTCATTTCAAAACTCCCCAGCAGGACTTCAAATATTGTGGTAAAGGGACAGAGCAATATTTCATTAATGGGTTTAATAATTAATAATCCGGCAGGTGATGGAAATTCGAGCAGTGTGATTTTAACAGGATTTGAAATAACCGCTCAAGACAAAGACGGTAATAATATTTCTAATCCAGGTTTAACAATTTCAAGAATTGCCGCTTGTAAATATAACCAAACAAATATTGTTTATGGAGCAGCAACTGATTTTTCGACTGGTTCTCGAATGACAATAAATTTTACACAGCCAGATACAATTATTCCTGGTCAGAGTGACTCGGTTGATATTTTAATTGATATCAAAAACAAGCCTGAAATTAAAAATTTTATGATTTCTTTCTCGCCGGATACTTGTGTTCATATTAGAGAAGCTCAAACGTTAAATACCCCAGTTATAACAACAGGTCCGGGTGAAGCAATTTTTCAATCAGATTTTGTTGTTATTTTAGGTGACAATTTAAAAGAGTCGTTTCTCAATTATCCCAATCCGTTTGGTGATGCAGATAATCCAACTACTACAATAACGTATTATCTTAAACAAGATACTGATGTTGATATTAAAATTTATACCCTAATTGGTGAGTTGGTTTGGTCGCGGTCATTTACTAAAAACGATACCGAGGGAAAAGAAGGACCCCACGATGGAGATTTAACGTGGAACGCTAAGAACGACAGAGGTTACAAGGTGTTAAACGGTGTTTATGTGATTTATTTGAAAACAGGTTATGGCGAGTCGGTAACCACGAAGGCGGCGGTGATTAAATAGGTAGGTGGCAAAATTTTAAATATCAAATGCCAAATAACAAAAAATTTATTAAAAATCTCACGCAAAGCCGCAAAGAGCGCCAAGAAAAATGTGGTGTCACAACTTTGCGAGCTTTGCGGCTTTGCGTGGAAAATAAAATTTGTTTGCCCCGATGCATCGGGGTGCCGCATTAGGAATAATTCAGCTTAAGTTGTAAGCCTGGTGTAATTTCATCAGGTTTTTTCAATGATTTGCAAACAGGCTGGAAATTTGAAACTAAAACAAATTATCATTGGTATAAAATTAAAACATTTATACAGGAAAAATATCTAAATGACATTTTTAAATTCAGCGATTCTTTTTGGGCTGGTCGCCGCAGCCATTCCTGTTATTATTCATTTTCTTACCCGTCAAAAAGCGAAAACGATTTTGTTCAGCAGCTTGAGGTTTTTAAAATTATTAGAGAACCAGCAAATAAAGCGGCTGAAATTTAAACAGATTTTGCTTTTAATTATTCGCACGCTTATTGTTTTGCTGCTTGTTTTGGCTTTTGCTCGTCCTACGATGAAGAACAGCTTGTTCAGTGGAATTGGGGCGTCTGCAAAAACGTCAGCGGTTGTAATTTTAGATAACAGTTTGAGCATGGGAATAAGGTCCAACGGGCAGTTGCTTTATGATAGGGCGAAAAAAGCTGCGCAAGATTTGAAAGATGTTTTTAGTTTTGGAGATGAAATTTTTGGAATTTATTCCACTAAAGGGACGCCGACGATTTACGAGGGCGCCAGGTATAATTTTGAAACTGTCAGTAAAATAATTCAGAAATCAAAACTAAGCCAGAATAGCACAGATTTGACTGCGGCGTTATTGGAAGCAAAAAGCATTTTAGATAAATGCGAAAACATAAATAAAGAAATTTACTTAATAACAGATTTACAGGAAACCGGGATAAAAGAAATAAAGAATTTTCCTCAGCCAATTATTGAAGATAAGAACATCAAGCTGTTCTTGATTCCCCTAAAATCCTCAAAAGCCAACAACCTGATTGTCACTGATGTGCGGTTAGCGAATCAAATAATAGAAAAAGGAAAAGTATTTGAAATACAGGCTGTGATCAAAAATGTCGGAGAAAAGCAGGCGCGGAACAAATTAGTTCAAGTTATTGTTGATGGAAAGCGAGTTGGACAGACAACGGTAACCATGGAGCCTGACGAATCCCAAACAGCGAAATTTAAAATCATCCCGGCAAAAACTGGTTTGCTTAATGGGTCAGTACTTTTAGAAGATGACGACTTGTTTTATGATAATCGAAGATTCTTCACATTTTATGTGCCTGGGCAGATTAAGGTTTTGCTAATAAGTGATCAGGAAAAAGATGTTCGTTTTTTAAGGCTTGGGTTGAATCCGTCGGAAAAAAGTGAATCTCAAATAAAAATAGATTTCAAAGAGCCGTCACAGGTTGAATTCGGAACAATGAAGAATTACCAGGTAGTTGTGCTTTCAAATGTGCCCAGGATAAACAGTACAATGATGTCTTCAATTGAGAATTTTCTTGAAGGCGGCGGTGGGTTAATTATTTTTCCGGGCGCAGATATTGATTTGAGAAATTATAATAAACAATTAAATAAAAAATTAGCGCTGCCTTTTTTCACGGAAACAGTTGGACAATTGGGTTCAACGAAATTCAATTTAAGTCTGGGAAAGGTGGATTTTAGTCACCCGATTTTTTCTGGTGTTTTTGATGTAGATAAAAAACAAATAGAATCGCCGATGTTCAATTTTTTGACAAAGGTGAAAATGTTACCCGAAAATGATGTCGTGATCGAATTCAGCAATGGAGATCCTTTTCTATTAGAATCCAGAGCAAAAAAGGGACGGACGCTGTTATTCACTTCGGCTGTTGATCCGAACTGGTCTGATCTTTATTTAAAAGGAATTTTTGTGCCTTTGATAAATAGATGTGTCGCTTATTTGGCAAATAATGCAGAAAATGAAAATAAGGATTATTTGATCAATGATGAACTTTTTGCAAATTTAACGGGGGTTGAAAAATACGACGATTTCAAAATAGAAACGCCGGGCGGCAACGTATCAAAAGTTATTCCCCAGATTGGAGAAGGCAATTTAAAATTAAATTTTAAAAACACTAATTCAGCGGGAATTTATTCACTTTATAATGAAAAAGAATTAGTAACTCAATGGGCTGTTAATATCGATCCCGATGAATCGGTAATTTCAGCAATAGATGAAAAAAAGTTTAAAAAGCTTGTGGGGGATTGTAAAATTATCTTTTATGAGAATGGTCAATCTTTAGTTAACGAGATCAAAACTACTCGTTACGGTAAAGAACTATGGAAATTTTTTGTTGGCCTCGCTTTTGTTTTACTAATAATAGAGATGATTTTAGCGAGGGAGCCAGAAGAAAAAACAGAAAGGATTCATTCTGGAAAATTTGAAAGAGCAATCTAAAGAGCGCGCAATTGTTGTGGGGGTTGTCCACTATCGTCAAAATAGAGAATTAGCGGATGAATATTTGGATGAATTGTCCCTGCTGCTTGACACAGCAGGAGCGGATGTTGTAAAAAAGGTTGTGCAAACAAGGAAATCTTTTGATCCCGCATATTTTGTTGGTAAGGGAATGGCAAATCAATTAGCCGAAATGGTTTCTGAATTTGAGGCTGATCTGATTGTGTTTGATGATGATTTGACACCCGCCCAGGTGAAAAACCTGGAGAGAAAATGTGACGTCAAAATAATGGATAGAAGCGGAATTATTTTGGATATTTTTTCCCGAAGAGCACGCTCGCGTGAATCAAAAATCCAGGTTGAATTGGCACAACTTAATTACTATCTACCGCGGTTGACGAAATTATGGACTCATTTGTCCCGGCAAGCAGGTGGCGCTGGGATTGGTTTGCGCGGTCCTGGAGAAACTCAGCTTGAGGTGGACAGGCGTCTGGTCAGAAAAAGAATTACAACATTATCTCGTGACCTGGAGAAAATAAGTCAGCAGCGAGAGATCCGCCGCCAGGGAAGGAAAGATGTTTTTAAAGTCGCCCTGGTTGGTTACACCAATGCAGGAAAAAGCTCGCTTATGAATGCCTTGACAACATCTGATATTTTTGTTGAAGATCGTTTGTTCGCCACGCTTGACCCGACAGTTCGTTTGTTGGATGACACCGGCAAAGATAACATACTGCTGATTGACACAGTTGGGTTCATCAGAAAATTGCCCCACCACTTAGTCGCCTCATTTAAAAGCACACTAAAAGAGACTCAAGACGCTGATTTGCTGCTTCATGTGGTTGACTGCACCCACCCCTATTTCAGAGATCAAATGCAGGTTGTTAACGGCGTAATGAAAGATTTAAAAATCGATGATCGTCCTGTTATAACAGTTTTAAATAAAATTGATGTTATTGAAGATAAAGCAAAACTTCGTGAGCTCGGGCAGGAATTTGACCCGTGTTTTTTAATTTCAGCAAAAAGAAATATGTTTACTCAGAATTTGAAAAAAGAAATAATCCGGCAAGTTAGTGAGCAAAAAGTTAAAGCCAATATTAGAATGAAAATTTCAGATCAAAAACAATTAGCCTCAATCTACCAGTGGGCGCAGGTGCTGAATAAAGATTTCGACGATGGTTTTGTTCGGCTGGAGATTCAATTTCCCGGCAATAAAAGAGGGTTGTATTATAAGTTGATTGAGCAGGGAGTGGCTGTTGACGAATGAAGAAATAGATTGAAGGCTTATTTCAATATTGGGTTTTTAGGGGGCTTTTTTACGCCGGTGTTTTATGTGATTTACAACCTAATAATATTTTTTTTTAGCCGTACCATGTATACGTTTAATTGAATTTTACGATTATAGATTGAATAATAACTATGACAAAAGAAGAAAGCAAACCATATAAAAGATATGTAACTATTCAGGAGTTTCTTGATTATTGCAAGGCAAATAATGTTCATTCATCAAAATTCGACTTAGAAGCTTATGAGAAGCACGGTCTTATATATCCATTATTTAGAATTAAATATCCATCAGATTACGTTCAAACAAAATATAAATCTCCAATAAATGAAATTGAAATAAAGCCAGATTGGGAAGAATTTATTATTTTTGAACAACATACTAACATTTATAACTCATCTGTAATTGCCCATATTTTGAAAAATATCAAGACTGAAAGGTGAATCATGGCTGACAAAGAGATCAAAATGGGGGGCTATATTCCAGAACCTGCCAGTAACAAACACTGGGATTTTGATGGTTTGAAAGCTCGACTGGGTGCCGGAACGAAAGATGTGGATCTTCGGGAGTTCTCATCCCCCCCA
>Ga0208771_1001144_pt1 | contig 14568 bp, 15 predicted proteins | sample AntAceMetag02UKX_FD_184775 | JGI IMG/M metagenome (GOLD analysis project Ga0208771, IMG submission 184775) | Saline lake microbial communities from Ace Lake, Antarctica - Antarctic Ace Lake Metagenome 02UKX (SPAdes) (version 2) | ecosystem: Environmental > Aquatic > Non-marine Saline and...
CATCCTCATCTTGCCAGCGCTGCAAAAGCCGCAATTTAGGAGCTGCTGCCATTCCGTGAAGAGAAGAAAAAGCCCAGCGCCCATGCCAAGTCCCTAGACCCTGAGTCTATCTCATAGACTATAAGACTAGCGCACTCGAAATAAACCAACCCCGAAACCCGGATTTTGGAAAAATAGCCCCCCTGGGCGGGATCAGCCATTTGTGTGAAATTTTACGGGAATTTTTGTGTGAAATTTTTGTGTATTTTTTGTGTCTTTACTGAGTGGAGAAATAGTCTTTACTGAGTAGGGTATGTACTCTATTCAGTATGTACTGAGTAGGGTATGTACTCAATAGAGTCGGGACTCTTTTTCTTTCAGCACTACCTAGGTATTATACAAGGTATCTCTTATTATATGGTTGCTTTTGTGTGGTGGGTGTGTTATGTCTTAATCAGGGTCGAGGTGGATAGGTGGATAGGGAGATTTTAAGAACTCATGCCACTGGGGGATTTTGGCAGATATGGAAAAAGGGAATGTTGGTAAGGAGGGAAGTCGAGTGAAAATTAATATAGTGTGTTCTTGCGGAAGCGAGTTTTCGTACTCAGGGGTTTTGGACAGTGCCTCTGAGGGGATAGTCGAGGGGATAGTGGAGAGGTGGTTGGGGAGTCATGAGGTGTGTGCTGAGTGTGCTATAGAGGAAGAGATAGATGAGGAATGTGAGGAGTGTGCGTTGCCGCATTTTTTATTCTCCTTCTGCACAGGCGCGCAGGTGCCGCGATGAAGATAAGTCCGTTCCACATGGAGCTCGCGAAGAAAGTCGCGGATGGGAAGAAATACAAGGAGATCTCCCAGGAGATACAGATATCGCAGAGTAGACTGAGTGTGCTAAAGAGCAACCCGCTGTTTCAGAAATACGTCCGGAAGTATCAGAATATGAAAGATGACGGGTATGCACAGGCCGCGAGGGTGCTGGACAAAGGCGCGCAGGATGCAGCGACTGAGGTCTTGCGGATGGCCACGAGTCTCACCACAGAGCCCAGGATACGGCTAGATGCCGCGAAGGAGGTGCTGGACCGCGCCGGGATGGGCTCTGTGGGTAGTAGTAAGAAGAATGCACTCGGCGGTGATGAGGTGTCGTTTGAGCAAATCCTCCGCATAACGAAGAAGAAGTCTGGCACAGCGCAGGAAGATGACAGAGAAGATGATTATGAGAGTGCCTTTGCAGAGCTTTCACAGGATACTATGATAGCTGAGCCACTAGAGAATGTGACTCCTGCGTCAGAGCCGCCGGATTTGGCAGCGTAGCACTTTAATGATTCATTATTTGAACTCCTCGTGTGGATAACTAGCCCACGAGCGAAGCGAGGGGTGGGCCGGAAATCCACTCAAAAGAGCGCAGCGAGGGGGCTTGTCGGGGAGATAAGCTCCACAAAAACAAGTGAGCCAGAAATGAACTTAGGTAAGAATCTTACAGAACTACTCTCCAAGAGTGTAGACAGTGCTCAGCAGGCGCATATGAACAGGCCGCCGACGGCGGAGGAGCGTCTTGTGCATTCTGCTGAGTCTGCCTCTGCTGCCTCCACTGTCTCAGACTCCACTGTCTCAGACTCCAGTGCCGCCGCGATCTCCTACAAGCAGATCATGAAGAACACGTTGCCGCCGGTGCAGCACACCCAGCGCGAGCCATTTATACCGCACACTAATCTCATCGTGCCTTTGAGCCGGCTTGACTTGCAGCGGTGCGTGGATGACTATGAGTACTATGCCGCGAATCTGCTCAAGATCAAGACTATTGACTCCGAGCTCAAACCGTTGATATTTAACCACCCTCAGCAGAAATTCTGGAAAGTGTTGACTGAGCTGAGACAGAAAGGGAAACTCGCTAGGATTATAGTCCTCAAAGCCCGCCGGGAGGGTATCTCGACCATCTCAGAAGGGCTCATCTTCCACGCCGCACACATGAACGAGAACACCGAGGCAGTCATCATTGCACATGAGAAGGATTCCGGCAATAAGATCTTTAATATGTGTAAACTCTTCTATGACTGCTTGCCGCCAAAATTGCGGCCTATGACTAAGTATGCCAGTAAGAAAGAACTCGTCTTTTCTAATCCTGACAAGCAGACCTCCGACCTTAATCCAGGTTTACGTAGCTCCGTAGAGGTAGTAACCGCAGGAAAGAAAGACGTTTCGCGAGGAGCTGGATATCACTTATTACATTGTAGTGAGGTATCGAGCTGGCCCTTCGCGACAGAGGTTGTCTCCTCCCTTGTGCCAACGATTCCAAAAACTTCTAAATCTCTTATAATTTACGAGTCAACGGCCAAGGGAATAGGCAACTTTTTCCACCGAGAGTGGGAGCGCGCAGAGAATGGTGACTCTAATTTCGTGCCATTCTTCTTGAGCTGGTTCGATATGCCCGACTACACGCATAATTTCTACTCCGCGCAGGAAAAGACCGTGTTTATGGAGAAGTTGAACGATGAAGAGCAGGAACTTATGGTTAATTTCCAGCTCACTCCTGAGCAACTCTACTGGAGGCGAGTCACTATAGCGGATCTGGAAGGAGATGTTGAACTATTCAGGCAAGAATTCCCCTCTACCGCAGAAGAAGCGTTTATAGTGTCAGGAGTGCCGGTATTCGACCGCAAGAAATTGAGAGTAATGGCCCAGAAAGCAAAAGAGCCTACTTTCCAGGGCGAAGTAGGCGCGAAAGGACTCCTGGCGAACGATCAGGGCTCTTTAAAAGTCTGGAATCACCCACAAACCGGGCAGGTGTACTCCTTGGGAGTAGACGTAGCAGATGGAGGTGAGGGTGGGGATTATTCCTGCATACAGGTGTGGAAAAAACTGCCAAACCCCTACACCGCCGAGCAATGTGCGGAGTGGCACGGCCATCTCGACCCTTATAACCTAGCACATGTGGCCTCCTCGCTGGGGAATTTCTACAATAACGCACTCATCGGAGTGGAGACCAATGCACATGGGCTTGCCACACTCAACGAATTGCAGAGATCTTACTGGAATCTATACAGACAGGAGCATTTCGACCGGTATAAGAATGCAAGGGTTAATAAGCTTGGCTGGGAGACTACTAACAGGAGTAAGAAGTTACTTATCTCCTTTATGACCCATTGTATCTCTGATCTCTCGATTATTGTACATTCAAATGCCTTGATACGGGAATGTATGACCTTCTTGCGCACTGCACAGGGGACCGCAGAAGCTCAGACCGGCGGACATGACGACAGAGTAATGAGTGCTATGATCGGCTTGTTCGTCCTGCACCAACAGCTCGATGATGCCGAGGATGATATAGTCGACACCACCGGAGATAAGAAGATAATACAAATACCCAAGACACACATAATAGACCAAGAATTCGCTTCTATCCTGGAGTACGGTGTGCAGAATGTATATGAGCAGAGTTGGCTTAATTATTGAGAAAGGCACAGAATGCGCAGCATTCCAAATCTAGCAGAAAAGCTAGCAGAAAATCTAGCAGAAAACAAAGAGGAATAAGAAATGCCACGTTTGAGTCAACACCCTGAATTACTAAGAGCCGCACGAATGGCACGTGTAGGACCGGAGACTTGGCAGTCCTGGAAAGATGCCGGGATGGCCGCGCTGGATATGTTCAAGGCGATGGCGAGTAATAGTGTGGCAGGGGATTTGCTGAGGAGTGCAGGAGTCGAGATGCCCGCGCGGCAGAGTGATATGCAGTCTTTGCAAGATAATATAGTAGACTTCGGGATGCCTGGTGTGCCGGTGGGACAGATTCGTCGACTAAGCCAAACGCTGAGAAAAGGCTCTCCCGAGGCCGCCGCGCTACGCAAGGTGATGAGTGCGGAGAATAAGGCGCGAGGCGCGGCATCTGAAGGGGATTATCTAGACACTCTGCTGAGGTCGACTCCCTTCCATGGCCGCAGTTATGAGCACTACCCGGATGTCGGCGAGGTGTATAATCCTGGTATAGCGAAGCCGGGGAATGTGGGCGAGCCTCAAGGACTTTCTCTTACATATAGAGAGCCTAGTAAGTTCGTGAGAGAACACACCTCCTTTGCTAAGCGTCCAAAAAAGTATAGAAACGCGGCAAATGCACTATCGAAAAAAGCAGACCAGATTGGCGCACCTGAAGTAGTTGAGTTAGATCACCAACTCAATGCTCTGTCAAAACAGAGATCAGCACTTCGTATGGAACTCAATAAAGACTCAGCCACTACTTTCGGAGGAGAGAGTTCAGAGGAGTTAAATAAACTAGATGCTAAGATAGATAATCTTTTAAGCACACGTGATGAACTGGCTAGAAATTCCAAGGGAGCACTTCTACATAGACAAGCCACAAAGTATGCGGAGAAACAAAATGACCCTGCACCTATCTCCCGTGTATTCCCACGCTTCCACGGACGCCCCTCTGAGAAGATAGTCAAAGGGTGGAAAGGCTCGGGCGATGAGAAGGTATTGCAAGACGCCTACACTTATGCACTCCAGCAGATGCCTGAGTTGTGGACAGTAGGAAGAAATTACACTTCTGACATAGTAAGAAATAAATTTCCCAGCTTAAGCATAGACCAAGCACCAAGAGTGGCAAATTTGGCTAATGATTTATCCACTAATCCTAACGCAGTAGAGGCATTATCCTCTGTCTTTGAACATATTAAATCTGGAACTTCTATATCTTATGAGGCTATGGGGCCGATTTTTGATATACTTCCAGTACGTTATTCTAAAGCCTTAGAGATGGCTTCAAAAGGCGAGGAGTTACCAAAGAATTTAGTTAAATCTTACCAAAGACTAGAAGATGTTTATAATCTAGTCAAGTCAGATTTTGATACTTTACCGAAAACCTCTGCTAGACTTGCTTCATATGCTAATGTGAAAGAAATGCTCTACGGGCAAAACCGCACCACTTTCAACACACACCTCACAGACTACATGCGCTCTAAGGGATACCGAGGTGTGCTCTACTCCCCTCAGAGATACGGAGAGTATGAATTAAGGATGCTTGATCCACGGGATGTGGTGCAGCAGGATATACGCCAGGTGGATGATCCAGCACTGGAGAGGATGTATGGTGAGAAAAGTAAGTTAAAATACCCTTATGACCATTTAGGAAAAGAGTCAAATAAGAAATCAAAAGTTATACAAGAATGGGAACAACGCGCAGACCTAGAGGCAAACCCTGATCAGTTGCATGGTCACACTCCTTATGCACTAGGAGCAGTCTACAAAGACATAGCTCTTGATAGACTAGAGCTACCTCCTGAGCATCTACGCAGATCCGCCGCAGAAGAAGTGAAGACCAGACTCATGGCTGAAGAACAGGCCACATTACAGGACGGGTTGAGTGTGGGCAAGCTAGGGGATGTGAGGGTGCGTAAGGACGACGTGCCTATGTTTAATACTCCTGATTCAGTAGTAAAAATGCCGGAATACCCAGCAGGAGGTAAGTTCCCTTGGGAAGAGGACGACATAGTTGAACCTTTAAACAAATCTATCTCTGCTAGTGATGCAGGACAAGAGTTCAGTGATCTTCATAATATATACGGAAATATAGAAGAGGCGGCACAACACATGGAGAAGAAGTATGGAAAACCTCCTGGATACTACGACGCCTTTATAGAGGCAGAGCAAGACGCTCCCATGTCACTATCATTTAAGACTAAGAAAAAGAAAAAAATAAACCTAAACACCTCAGATCTTAACTCAGGAATAGTTAATTAAAAAAATACCTTTAGGGAGGTAACACCATGGTAGCAAAACAGGAGGCCGCGAAAGTCGCGACGAAGACAATACTAAAACCCATTATCAAGAACCCACTCACACTAGACGACATCGAGGCGGCAGGTCAGCTCATTGTCGACCAGATGCCGGACTACGTAGGAGAACTCTTGGATGAGTTAGCCAAGCAAGCCTACCTGCCAAAGTGGCAGCTCATCGGCGGCATACTCTTCGAAGCCTACAACAACGGGTATATGTCTGCCTACACCCTCGACCCAGCATGGAAAGACGGCTTTAAGCTAGAGATGAGCGAGTGCAACTTCTGCCACCAGGAATTCATGCCAGTGCGAGTAGGCCAACTATTCTGCTGCAACGAATGCGGCCAGGGACGTACCAAATTAAGTGAAGTCAAAAAAGAGGGAAAAAAGAATGACCACACTCCTACTGTCAAATCTACTCTTAATAAGTCTACTCGCACTGATAATACTAAACCTCTACCTACTAACAAGAGTACTAAAGCGGGCTGGACGGACCCAGACCTCAGCAAAATGGGCGAGTAGTGAAATAGAAAAATACTCTCCCTCTGTAAAAATACACAAAGGAGACACAGGTCAACATGAGGAGAACTCCTCAATGGACAACATAGACAGAGATGAGTTGGAATGGGCAATGGAGAACGGTTCCCATTCATTAAACGAAGCACTTACATTAATTAGTGAACACAAAAGGAGCGTAGGCTCATGACAGTATTACAAATAGTAAAAGCGCTGGCGGGAGAGGAGGACATCTCGTGGGGCGACTCTGATACTACCTTCGCGCGACAAACTCGCACTGGTTCTACCACTACCATACACTACATAGATGATAAGAGCATACCGGCGAATTCCCTTGGTGGTGTTATAGATGACCATCTCCATGTGCAGAACACGGATGTAGGGACTACCTACACCTCATTCTCCATCAATGCAAGTGCCTCCTCTCTTGTGCTTGCCTCTACTGGACTAACAACAGACAGAACATTCACCTTTCCTAATACTCAATCTAGCCAGCCTTTAGTAGGATTAACTGACCTGGCCGCCACGGGAGTTGCCGCGATCTCCGGCGCGAAGACAGTAGGAGTGTACGACGCTGCTGGGCACTTCGCGGCGACCACTGTAGAGAGTGCTCTTGCTGAGATACAGACTAACATGGATGCAATTCCACTCTCACTGGGATACAAGAGAGGCTTCGGCTTAGGTTTCACCAACACTACCACCATTACACTAACTCAAGGTATGTGGCACCATGCAGGGACTACCACGCAGATGGTCTATTCAACAGGTGCTCTCTCTTATAACCCTTCAGGCCTAAGTGGCACACAACTTCAGTATATCTACCTAGACGACTCCGCGATTGCGAGCGCGGGTATTGCAATCATCACCGCGACCCAGCTCACCAACGCGACCGACGCACCAACATGGAGCAATACAAAATGCGGCTGGTATTATGGAAATGACCGCTGCATTGGGGCTATCTACATACTCGCCGGAGATATAACAGAATTCCGCATCTTCTCTGGTGGCTTCTACGGCTATCTCGCGGCGAATATCCTATACACCGATGCAGCTAGTCCTACCTCCGCCACCTCTTTAGCAATGGCTACTACTGCAGATCCTACGATTAATCTAATCCCTGCATTTTGTACAAAGTGCCGACTAGCAGTACAACACGCCACTATAGACGAGCAGATTTCATTCCTGCCCGCCGCTGGATGGGCATCTAAAGCACAATTAGTAATGACCGATGCGGCTGAGTATGAAGACGTGGAAATATTCCTGGACACAGACCAAACAGTATTATGGTTAACTGTTACATCCAGCCAAACAATCATAGGCTTACACGGCTACTATATAGGTGATTTATAATGGTAGACAAGAAAGAGAACATGGATGAGTCCCAGATAGAGATTCACGCCAAGCAGGAAGTACTCAAGAAGGACCAACAGCGTGATGAGGAGAGGAAGTATGTCAACAAACTACTCAACATCTTCATCGAGGCCGCGCAGTTCAAGCAGAAATTCTCCCAGAATTGGTCCACTTATGTAGACTTCTTGCGGGGGAAGCACTGGCCAGCCCGCCGTCCGTCTTATAAAGTAGACGCAGTGATGAACATCATCCTGGAGAACATAGAGAGAAAAGATGCACTCTTGACTGACTCCAAGCCTATACCTAATGTAGTCGCGAGGAGTGACCGCTATCAAGACACAGCAGACATCCTCAATATATTATTGCAGAAGACCTTTGAGTCCTCCTCCTTCAATCAGGCTATGGTTGATATGGTTCATAATAGTCAGACCTTTGGGAGTGGTGGCGTTGGCACAGTATATAATCTAGACACATTCACCCGGCGGGGAGAGAATGAAGTAGTATCCTATGACCCACGCGCTTATTACTTCGACCCACTCGTGCGGCGGCCATACTTGATGCACGAAGGTGAGTATGTTATAATAGAGGATATTTGGTCCCTCGCTAAGGCGAAAGATATGTACCCAAAGAGTGCAGACTCTATCACTGCAGACTCATCCCTCTCTCAATATAGTGTAGACAACAAAGACGGCTTTTTCAGCAGAGTCCGCAATGTAGTAGGCAGTAAGAAAGGAGAAGAGTTCAAGACTTCCGAGATACCTAGAGTATATGTGCGGGAATTCTGGCTGCGCGACCGGCAGAAATCCGGCAGTAAGTATGTCTTCGAAAATGCGGCCCGGAAGTCTGTACTCATTAATAATATCCTGGTGGACGATGGGCCGAATCCTTACAATGACGGCTTATACCCTCTCGATATAATGAACTGGCATAGGGATTTCCACTCCTGCTTCGGCTGGGGTGATGTTGAACTATTGCAGAGTCCGCAATTACTCATCAATAAAATACTAGCGACAGTAGTCGAGAACATTAACCTCACTTCCAATGCAATATGGATTGGTGATGTAGATGCCTTGAGCAAGGAAGAGTGGATGAGGTTGAACAACGCGCCTGGGTCTTATGTAAAGAAGAAACCCGACAGGGAACTGAGAAGAGAGAGTGGTGTGCCCTTGCCATCTTATGTATTGCAAACCTTAGGTGCTATAAAGCAAGGCGCAGATGAAGTCACCGGCATGGTGGATACTATGCGAGGGGACAGAACAGGGCAAGTTTCCTCTGGTGTGGGTATAGAAGGATTGCAGATGATGGCACAGTCTCTTATTAGACTAAGAGCACGTGATCTGGAGAATGTGCAAGACAGAATAGGCCGCAAACTCATCAGCAGGATCTTTCAGTTCACCCCACCAGAGGAAATCCTGGAGGTAGTAAAAAACTCAAAAGATCTCGACGATCAGTCCTTAGAGGCCATAGAGAGTGAGTTACTAAAGCCAATAGCACAAAGAAAGAAAGGAGCCTGGACAGAACTCGCATTTAATATCGAACCTGGGTCCAGTCTTGGACTGGCAAAACAGCAGAAACATATGCAGAGTCTCCAACTACGCAAAATGGAAGTCATAGACGATATGGCACTCCTGGACGACTTAGAATATCCACATAGGACCCAAGTGCTGAAGAGAAAAGCCGCCGAGAATGCTGCACGGGAAAAGATGGAGATGGAGCAGAAGGATGGCGGGCAGTCTTCACAATTCCCGAATCAGGAAAATGCAAGTCCGTTAGGGCGGACTCAACCGGCTTAATGCCAACAGGAGGGTAGTAAAATGAGTGTAGAAATAAAAGTAGTAAAAGAAGAAGATGAACTTTTGGAATACTGGTACTTGATAAAAAAAGTACCACTTATCAACGTACTCCATAGAGACCTCTTAGTACTATGTCTCCAAGGCAAGGCAGTCATGCTCACCGGATGGGATGATGGGAAGAGATGCGCCGTAGGAATAGTAGAACGCCACGGGGACAATATGTCCATTCTCGCATTGAATGCAAAGAATGGAACAAAGGCACTAATGACCGCATTCTACTCATGGGCTTATTCTCTTGGAGTCAAGCGTCTTACAATGATGAGTACCTTTAACAGAGAAGCGTATGAGAGGTTATTCTCTGTAAAACACCTCACATCTATATATGAAAAGGACTTAACAGGATGGCAACCGGAGCAATAGCAGGAGCATTTATAGGAGCAATGGCTAGTGCCGCAGTGCACGGCTTTCGTGGAGGTAGTGGCAATGGTGCATTCCTGGCTATGCTGGGAGGTGCCGCTGCCGGATTTGCGGGCGGTTACGGAAGTGCTTTTCTTGGGCCTATGCTGGGTATGGGTGCAGGTTCCGGCGCTGCACTTACTGGAGAGGCTGCCGCTTATGGCGGACTAGCCGGAGGTATGGGCTTTGGGGCTGGAGGAGCTGCTGGAGCTTTGGGTGGAGCTACCTTGGGCGGACTCATGGCTGGTTCAATGACTTCACTTATCTCCGGCTTTGGCAAAGTAGCAATGGGTGCATTTGCGGAAGACTATCCGCAGAATCCATCAGATCCCAATTTCAGCACCGCCTCTGGCGGGATGAGACGGCGGGACCCTGCCGCGATGAATGCCAATCTTAGAACTGGTACGCAGAAATGGACCGACGGTACCCGATGGACCCAGGCCGATTATGATAAGTACTTCCAGAACATGCTATTCAAGTACTCTATGACTGGCAACGCGTTAAGTAGAGTCAAACAAGGCACCGGGGAAGGAGGTATGATTACACTTGGCGACGTGATGACCTCTCTTGATCCTGGAGAACAGTCACCACTAGAAGGCAAGATGACCAAAGACCGCTGGGATGCTATTAGCGGTGTGTACATGGAAAACAGGATGGGCCAATTTGCCCAAGGGAGTGGTAACTGGTCTACTGACCTGGCATTGAGTAAGGCCAAGGAAGGCTTTGAAGAAGGCTCGATGGAGGCAAATGACAAAAGCTACAGAGGCATACCTCTTGTATTCAATCCTGAAGACAGTAAGTGGTACTTGCCAGAACCTAGCAGGAATACTATTGACAAGCAAGAGGTAATACAAGGGTATGTTGACCCGGCTGTTGCTTATATGAATGAACAGAATGAACAGAATGACATGGGTAATTCTAGTATACTAGATCCAGAAAAAAGTCCAGATTCTGACTATTATTACACAGCTCCACAGACCCCTATTGACAATACACCGGAAAGCACCGACTCTCAGATGAACTATGCTAGAGGTCAGGCAAGACAGAGATCGTTTGCCGCCGCGCGTGCCTCTGAGGAGTCTAATAGATCTCAGTCTCTTATGAAAACACAAAAGTCTTTAAGCCTGCCGCGCTTTGATGAGGAGTACGGGAGTGCATCAAAGAGATTCACGCAGAAGCCTAAACCATTTTAACGATTCATACAATGAATTATAAATCCTAACTACATGGAGGTGAGAAAAGATGCCATTATCAGATCAGATGAGTCAGCTTAGTCAGATGCCACAGGGCGGAGATGCGGGCGGAGCGCCTATGTCGATGCAGGACCCCCAAGGCGGGCAACCGCCGCAAGGTAATATGCAAATGCCTCCACAGGGTATGCAGAGTGGAGCACAGAATGCACTGGGCGGACCGGGAGTAGACACTCCCCAGGAGCAGAAGGCAGTCCAGATGCTTATGCAGGGTGCTATGTTAATGAGACAGGCTGCCGAGGTAGACCCCAGCGTTGCGCCGATTATAGACAAGATGTTGCAGGACTCCTACTTGCAGATCACCAAGCACTATGGATTTGAGCAAGAGGGAAAGATGGCTATGCAACAGGCGCAGATGCAGAAGTCGCGCATGAAAGCACAGGCTTTTAACAGTCCGGGCGGGCAGCAAGCACAAGGCGGGCCGCCGCTGGGCTAGTATATAGTATAAAAACCCTAGACCTTTGATTCCTGGACAACTCCCCGCAGAACTCAGCGAAGAGACCCGGGAACAACTGAGGAGATTTATTATGACCACGGACACGCAGGAAGAGCAAAACGCGGCAAATGAGCAGGACCAGGAATCCTTTACTAACCTAGACCCGGCCTCATTGAGTCCGGAACTGCAAGAGATCTATAAATCAATGCAAGCGGGATTTACTAAGAAGACTCAGGAATTCTCCGACAGAACCAAAGAGTTCACTACCAAAGAGCAAAAGTGGGAAGAGGAGCTGAAAACCTTTGGAGCAGTCGAGCAAGAGAACAAAAAATGGCATGAGTGGTATCAGAACTTACAAGAAGAGGATGGCTCAGATAAAGAAGCGCAACCTGATATTACAGCAGAGCAAAGTCCTGAAATCAGAGAAGTGCTCAAGCAATTCCAAGACTCTCAGTCTTCATCGGTAAATAACCTACAGCAAGAGATCGACGGTCTCAAAGCGGCTTTGAAAAATACGACTGATCAAACATCTCGTATGTTTAATTATCAGTCCCAACTCGGTGACCTTGAGAAAGAATACACGAATATAGATAAGCAGAAGGTTTTGGATCATGCGTTACAGACTGGACAGCCTGATTTAAAGAAGGCGTACTCTGATCTATACCATGATGATTTGCTAGAACATGAGGTGCAGAAAAGGCTAGCTGAGGAGTTGGCCAAACAGCGCACTCAGGGTATTAGAAGTAACGCCCAGCAGATCATAGTAAAGTCCAAGAACAATGCACCTAAGTCCTTTGCTCAAGCCACTGAACAAATAGTTAACTCGTATTAAACAGGAGTTATAAAATGGCTTTAACTTATGACGAATTAGATGCACATGTAAGGGATAAGTATATTCCCGTACTGCAAGACCAGTATTACAAGGCGACACCACTGACCGCACTCTTGATGGCAAAGAGTAAGGTGGTATACGATTCAGGTAAGCAGATCGACCAGCCAGTACTCTATGGTGAGCTGCCCAGCGGGTGGTACGAAGGACTCGATACATTCAACATCGCGACCGTTGAGAATACCACACTGGCGAAGTTCGACTGGAAACAGTTCTACGTTGATGTTACTATCGACGGGACTACATTGCTGAAGATCGAGGGAAGTGAAAAGATCCTCTCCATTGTCGAGACCAAGATGGAGAATGCTTCTAAGACCTTCCAGAAACAACTCAATGAGAGTATGTACACAGATCAGGGGAGTAAAGCTCTTGAGACCATCGGCGCGGGAATTGCTGAGACCGGTACCTACGGTGAGATCAGTAAAGACACCTACGACTGGTGGCAGGGTAAGGTGAATAGTACTGGTGGTGCTTTTTCCATGGATATGTTGCAGACTCAGTATGGAGAATGCTCAGATGGCCAGGCTCACCCTGACTTGATTATCACCACCCAGGCGATCTACAATAAGATCTGGGCACGTGTACAGCCCGTGCAGCGCGGTAATCTCGACAACACTCCCGGTATTGCAGGTATTGGATTCACCGGAATTAACTTCAACCAAGCCACTATTGTAGTGGATAACTACTGTCCAGAAGGGTATATCTATCTTCTGAATACAGATTTCTGGAAGATGGTTGTTCATCGGAAAAGAGATATGTACTGGACGGATAAGAAAGTTCCGCTCAACCAGGATGCGTTGGTCAGACAGTTGCTCTGGGCAGGCGCGCTTTTCACCGTAGCCCCAAGATGGTCGGGGATGATAACAGGAGTAACTTAATATAGTAAGATTGGTAGGGGTGCAGGAATCGTTCCTGCATCCTTAAAAACACTTCTTAGGAGGGAGCCAACTCTCCCTAGAGATTGACCGAAATCGAAAGGAGTCTGAAAATGAGTGCTAGTGCGAATGAGAACTTAGGAGCCGTTGCTGGGTTTGGACCTATCCCGGCAGGACAGAACATTTACGAAGCAAGTGCCACCGCTAAGGCGAAGCTCGGCACAAGGATGCAGATAGGCGATAGAGTATTCTACTATGGTTATGCTGGTGGGACTGCACTCGCCGCAGGGAAACTCGCTAATGCAGCAGGATGGATGGCAGGTACTCTGGAAGTGGACCTTGCTTGTGGCACTGCCGCAGCTATTGGTGCTTATGCGGTGACCAACATCACCAGTGCCGCGGCATGGACCACCCTGGCTGAGGGTTACTTGGTAGTCAGCGACGCCGATGGTGAGGGGCATACATATAAAATCAAGTCCTCCAAGGCCAACGCTGATACTGCCACAAGCACGGATCTCGTACTCTATGATCCTATTGCGGTGGCTATTACCACCTCTTCCAAGGTAGAACTACTGACCAGTCCTTATTATGACCTGGATATTTGTAGTGAGATTACTGACCCCGTGTCAGGAGTTGCCCCGATTGCAGTAACGGCTAACTACTACTGCTGGCTTCAGACTTGGGGACCTTGCGCCCTCTTGGTAGGCGCAACCACCGCAGCAGGAGATATGCTGATTCCTCATGCTACTGATGGTAGTGTAGGACCCGGCGCAGCATTTACTTCCAACATTGTCGGCTATTCGCTGACTGCAGGTACCTCTGGCGACTATGCTGGCGCTTGCTTACGCATTGCACCGTAGCAGAGAGGAGATAAGATATGGCAAACACGGGTACAAAGCTCTTCCAGACTGTTATGGGAGATAAAATAGTGGGAGCATATAAGATCCTGGGTGATGGTTCAGGCACAACCTTTGCTCTCCCACTTAAAGTGATCGAATTTGCGGCTACTCAGCGATGGGATGATACTGAGACTAGTCAGCAACTGCTTACCTGGAGTGGGAATACTCTTACATTCCCTGTTGTAGCAAATGGTAAGTACATTGTTGTGAACTACATAGGGGTGTAGAAAACAAAGGAGGGATAGTATAGAGTAAAAGAAGAGTGCTGTGGGCTTAGTGGTATTCCCTCCTGTCCCTAGGTCTTCCCTAACAGCACTCTTTTCTTTTATTTAGTAACATATAGTAAAAAGCAAATAGGAGAAA
>Ga0208771_1001150_pt1 | contig 14525 bp, 13 predicted proteins | sample AntAceMetag02UKX_FD_184775 | JGI IMG/M metagenome (GOLD analysis project Ga0208771, IMG submission 184775) | Saline lake microbial communities from Ace Lake, Antarctica - Antarctic Ace Lake Metagenome 02UKX (SPAdes) (version 2) | ecosystem: Environmental > Aquatic > Non-marine Saline and...
AAAAAGTTCCATACTTTTTCGATTTTTTTTCATATAGACATAATTTATTTACCATTATTTATTGAGCGGATACATTTATTCTATATTTAAAATTCAATGATATTGATTTAAAAGGAGTAATTAAAAAGTAACATTTTCTCCCAATGAGCAAAAAAATTATACTAATTTATTTGAATATAATCAAGAAATTTTTCAACATTTGATTTTTTTTATTTTCTGTTTTTTTTATCTGTGTTTTGATTTATCTCTGAAGAAATGAATCTCCTAATTTGACTTAATCCAACCGACGCCACAAAACCGATTACTGCTATTACCCCCCAGAGAATAAAAGGCTTGCGCAAATAGTGATCCAGTAAAATTCCGCCGTAAAACGGACCAAACGACCTGCCCATTCCCTGAAACAATCCGTAAACACCAAGATATGAACCCTTTTGAGATTCTGGCGCCAAGTTGGAAGTCAGTGTTGTGCCTGAGGGAATAAAAAAAATCTCGCCAAAAGTTAAAATTACCACAGCAGCCATTAGCATGATAAAATTATAACTGATTGCGATCAGGATATAACTAATTCCGGCAAGCATTCCGCCCAGTGAAAGAGCCCTGGTTATTGTCATTTTTTTCATCCAGCGAATGCCTTGAAATTGAAAAAGAATGATTATCAAGCCATTTAAGGAGTACAGGTATCCTAACTGAATTTTTGTAATCTTAATCACTTCAATGCTATAAACCGCCACCGTAGATATCATTTGAGTTAAAATAGAGAAGATTAAGAATGCCAGAAAGCCAAAGAAAATAAATGAGTGATGTTTTGTCAATTTTAAAATTGAGCGGTAGCCAAATTTAGAGCGGTTGCTTTCATTGTTTGTTTCTTGAATTAAAAAATAGACGATTACAGCGACAATAAAAAAGAGAAAAGCAGAAATGAGAAATAGAATATAATAGGAAAGAGATGCCAGGTAACCTCCCATTGCAGGCCCTATTGCCCAGCCCAAATTTAAACCGATTCTCTGGAAGCTATAAGCTTCAATTCGATCCTCAGGATGAACGATATCGGAAATGAGTGCATCAGCGGCGGGCATAAACATAGCGCCGAAGCCGTAAGAAAGAATAATGAAAACAGCAATCCAATAAATGGGAAATTGAAAATAAATTGCTACGGAGAGAAAAACAAAACTCATCGCTCTCCCAATACTGGCAAACAACATTATTTTTCGCCTGCCGAGTTTGTCGGAAAAGCCGCCACCCAGGATTTGAGTAACAGCTCGTATAATAGCAGCGCCCAGAAAAAGCAACCCAATAATGGTCATGGGCACGCCTTTTTCTGAATAGAGATAAATGCTAATGAAAGGAAGGACAATAGAGAAGCCAAGTGCATTAATAATACGGATTGCTGCTAGATGCCACATCCGTTTATCAAAATAGTTCCATTTACTGCTTATTTGATACCATTTACGATTAATATGCCTTATCATTCTGACTCAAATCTGACTAATATTGGGAAATAATTCCATTTGCGTTTCGTACAATCCGATTTGTTTTAATATTTCGTTTAAGCGCGAAATATCTTTTTCAATATCGAGATCATCGGTATCAACAATTAGCACGCGGTGTTGTTTGGCGTATCTTTCAACCCAATTTTCATACCCTTTGTTCAATTGGGCGAGATATTCTTTGTTTATTGAACGTTCATAATCACGACCTCTTTTTCTGATGCGGCTGATTAAAGTCCAGATGGATGCTCGCAAATAAATAATTAAATCCGGGAAGCGAAGTGATAAAATGATTGTTTCGTATAAATCTTTATAATTGAGATAGTCTTTCTCTGTAATTGCTTTTTGGTCGAATAAATTTTTTGCGAAAATTTCACCGTCTTCAAAAATGGTGCGATCCTGAATACAGGTTGTGGCGGTTTTCTGAATTTCCTGATGGGCTTTAAAACGCTGTGTTAGGAAAAATATCTGTGAGTGGAAACTCCAACGTTGCATATCTTTGTAAAAATCAGGCAGGTAAGGATTTTCTGTTACTTTTTCGTAGTAAGGACGCCAGCCAAATTTTTCACTTAAAAGAGTCGTCCAGGTTGTTTTTCCAACACCGATGTTACCAGCTAATGCAAAAAAGTAGTTATTACTCACTGATTTTTTCCTCATTTGTAATTAAAAATTCAAATTTAACTTAATGTAATTTTAATTCAAAATCAACATTTTTTTAAAAATTTTTCAGCCTGTTCCAAATATAAAAATTATTTCAAAAAAATGATAATCTGGTTGTAACTTTTTTAGAAAAATAATGTATTTATCTTATATGAAAGGTGTAAATAAAAATACAGAAAAATTTGCTGCGTTGGCAAAATTTAGCGAGAATTTGTTGATCATCAAAAATGAAGCTAACTTATGCAATTCAATTTTAGATGGTGTCGTTGAAATTATTGGCTGTGATCAAGCCTCAATTATGACTTTCAGTTCTGAATCAAGACAATTGCAACAAATGCAAGTTAGGGGTTTTGACGCAAAAAATTATAAAGCTCCGAGAATTGAATTAGCTGAAAATGTAATCAACTGGCTCTATGATGGCGGAGAAGTTTTCGCTTTAACAGAGGACGGAAAAAATAAATTTTTAATCCTTTTTGATCAGGATGAAAGTAAATATTTCAATTGTGAACTGCGTATTCCTCTATATGCAAAAAAAAATATTATTTACATTTTGAATATTGGAAAGAAATCAACAGGCATCGAATATTCAGAGGAAGATATTGAGATTTTAAGGATCATTGTTAATTTAGCAAATTTTGCAATTGAAAAAAATGTCTTTTGTAAACAGCTATTACCAAATCAACAGAAAAATGAAGATAATGAAAAAGAAATAAAATCAACGAAAAATATTCAAATAAAAAGGCAAGTTGAAGAAGTAAAAATAATTGGTAATTCAAATTCTTTGCAGCAAGTTCATAATATGGTTGATAGGGTTGCCAGTAAAGATGTAACAGTGCTAATTACAGGTGAAAGCGGTACTGGCAAAGACCTTGTAGCAAGATTGATCCATCAAAAGAGTAATAGACACGATAAGCCATTTGTTGCGATGAATTGTGCTGCCCTTCCGGAGAACCTGGTTGAGAGTGAATTATTTGGTCATGAAAAAGGCGCCTTTACTGGTGCGCACATCCAGAAAAAAGGGAAGTTTGAATTTGCAAACGGCGGGACTTTATTTTTAGATGAAATTGGTGATATGAGCCTGGCAACTCAGGCGAAATTATTGCGGGTTTTGCAGGATGGCACCTTCCACCGTACTGGCAGTAATGCGACTTTGAGATCTGAGGTCCGTATTATCGCAGCTACTAATAAAAATATTTATGAAGAAATCTCCACCGGTAATTTCCGTGAAGATTTGTATTATCGAATCAACGTTGTTCAAATTTCCATTCCGCCAATAAGAGAACATAAGGAAGATATCCCCGTACTCGCAAAATATTTTTTTGATAAATATAACTCTTTTTATGACAAAAATATCAAGAACATTAAAGACTTGGCTATGGATAAATTAGTTGGCTATGACTTCCCCGGCAATGTGCGAGAATTACAGAACATCATCGAGAGGGCTGTGATTATGGAATATGGGGATTCCCTTTCCTTGGATTTTATGCCTGGTTTGAATTCAACTTTTAGAAATACCAAATCTGCTGACCCCAATGGAACATTAGAAGATTTAGAAAAAGTGCATATTAAGAGAGTAATTCAACAAGTAAATTATAATAAGTCTCAAGCCGCTCGAATCCTTGGAATCGCCCGCAAAACCCTTCGCGAAAAGATGCACAAATATAACCTGAATTGAAATACTGCTCATCCTGGTGCTAACCTATAAAAATCCTGAGAGTTGGTTGATTACACAGCCATTTTAAATTCCAATATTCAATGATCGAAACGGACTTTCTTTTATTTGAGATTTGGTAAAACCTCAACTATTGATAACATCAAGATTTAGCCCACTAAAATTGCGGTTAAATATCATATTGATAACTGCAATAAATATAGTGGTTAATTCTACTATCTGATGGTTTCTAAAAGTGGGCTACGTCTTCGTCAACCAAAAATAAGTGAGGTAATACAAATTTATAGAGAGCTAACTTGACATTGAAATAAAATTTAACTATATTTGATTTATTTTTATCAATTTCTAACCTTCAGCATGGCGAACCGCAAAATTAAACACTGAAAAACACAGGCTATCACTGAAAAAAGAACCATGAAGATTAAACTTAAAATACAATAGAGAACGGAGCACATGAATGGAATTGATCCAGGAATTTATTAATACTGCTAAAAGGAAACCTAAAAAAATCGTCTATCCAGAATCAACAGACAGAAGAATACTTCTCGCTGCAACCAGGGTCAAACAATTGGGAATTGCTGAACCAATTTTAATTGGCAGCCACCAAAAAATTGGAGAATTGGCAAGAGAGTGTAGAGCAGAAATAGATAAAATTCAGATTATTTCTCCGCAAGAAAATGAAGATAAAATGGAGATGTATAGTGAAGAATACGCCACTGCCAGGGATGTTAAGATTTCGCTGGCGAAAAGGATGGTTAAAAAACCAATTTCCTTTGCCGGGATGATGGTGAAAACAGGAGACGCTGATGGTATGGTTGCTGGTGTTGCCACGGCAACAGCCTCTGTCATTCAGTTCGCTTCACTAACCATAGGATTTCAAAAAGGGATGTCAACGCCGTCCAGCTTTTTTATAATGGTCATACCAGAGTTTTTGGGTGAAAAGGACAGGATTTTAATTTTTGCTGATTGCGCGGTGAATGTTTCGCCGGACTCAAGGCAACTGGCGGAAATAGGAATTGCTTCCGGCATAAATGCAAAATCATTACTGGGGATTGACCCCAAAATTGCTTTTTTATCTTTTGCCACCAAAGGCTCTGCAAGCCATGAACATGTCGACAAAGTACGCCAGGCAGTAAAGATAGCAATGGAATTGAAACCGGAATTTGTCATAGACGGTGAGTTGCAGGCAGATGCGGCAATTGTTCCGCAGGTTGCACAAAAAAAGGTCAAACAAAGCGAAGTCGCCGGCAGCGCCAATGTGTTAATTTTTCCTGATCTTGATGCCGGCAATATCAGCTATAAACTTGTTCAGTATTTTGCCAAAGCAAAAGCTTATGGACCAATTTTACAGGGATTTGCCAGACCAGTCAATGATATGTCAAGGGGCGCAACAGTTGATGATTTAATTGGAGTTACAGCAATAACAGTAATTCAAGCTAATAATTTAAAATAATTTGAAACTATTCAGTTGTTCTTGGCAAAATGATTTTAAGGCAAAAATTTATTAAAAATTTCACGCAAAGCCGCAAAGAGCGCCAAGAAAAATATAGTGTCACAACTTTGCGAGCTTTGCGGCTTTGCGTGGAAAATAAAATTTGTTTGCCCCGATGCATCGGAGTGCTGCATTAGGTTTTTTTAATGCTAAACTCAAAACACGCTGAATCTGAAAAGGAGATATAAAGGATAATAAATGAAAGTATTAGTTTTAAACAGCGGCAGTTCATCAATTAAATACCAGCTTTTTAAAATGCCGGATGAAAAAGTAATTGCTAAAGGCATTGTGCAAAGGATTGGTGAAAAATCTTCTGAAGCTCACCAGCAATTTGAAGCAATTGAATTGCAAATTAATGAAAGAATAGAAAATCATGAACAGGCATTACAAATCATCGAGAACATGCTTACTGATCAAAAAAAAGGTCCCTTAAGATCAATGACTGAAATTAAAGCTTGCGGACACCGGGTAGTGCATGGCAGTGAAATGTTTACCGGCTCAGAAAAATTGAATAAAAAAATAGAACAAGCCATTGAAGATAATTTTGATCTGGCTCCTCTTCACAATCCAGCAAATTTAGCCGGCATACGCGCTGCCCAAAAAAAGATGGGCGACATTCCGCAGGTTGTCTGTTTTGATACCGCTTTTCATCAAACAATGCCGCAGTTTGCTTATCTTTACGCGCTTCCCTATGAGATGTATAAAAAATTCAAGATCCGAAAATACGGATTTCATGGAATATCCCATCGATACGTAGCAAGAAGAGCAGCTTCTTTAATGAATAAAGATAAGTATCAGGTTGATTTGATTACCTGTCACCTGGGCAATGGCTGTTCAATCACTGCCGTGAAAAATGGAAAATCAGTTGATACAAGCATGGGGCTAACGCCGCTTGAAGGACTGGTTATGGGCACCCGGGCTGGTGATCTTGATGCGGCGATTGTTTTTCATTTGCAAAGAAAAGGGTATAGCATTGAAGAGCAGGAAAAAATATTTAATAAAAAGTCGGGCCTGCTGGGTATTTCCGGCGTCTCAAATGATGTGAGAGATTTAGAGCAAATCGCCGCAAATGGTAATGAAAGATCAAAACTTGCCCTTGATATTTTCGCTTACAAAATAAAGAAATATATCGGAATGTATTTGGCTGTTTTAAGTGGCTGCGATGGAATTGTCTTTACCGGCGGAATAGGAGAAAATGGCGCCCACATGCGAAAACGTATTCTCGAAAATATGGAAAATCTTGGCATAAAAATTGACGAAGCTAAAAATTTATCAACCGTAAATAAAGAAGGTGAAATTCAGGCAAAAGATTCAGCAATAAAAATATTTGTAATACCAACCAATGAAGAGAAAGCAATTGCCAGGGATACTTATAAAATTGTTTCAAGTGGGGGGATGTAAATTGTGTTGCAAGTTCCATGTTTAATACCTCATTTATTGGGATATTTAAGATGTAGCCCAGTTAAGATGTTAGTTTTAAATCACCTCGATAACTTCAATAAAATTATTCGTTAGCTTCACTTATTGATGTTTTTATAAAGTGGACTACATCTTCTTTTACCAACAATAAGTGAGGGATTACTTCCAGGTTAACTTTTACCTTGAAACTTTAAACGTTAAAATGAAAGGAAAATAAAAATGACAGGCACTTTGGAAAGAATCAAAAAAGTAACTGCTGAACTATTGAAAGTTGATATCAATTCTATTAAAGAAAATTCCCGGTTTGTGGAAGACCTTGGCGCTGAGTCAATTCAGTCCATTGAATTGGTAGCAGCTTTTGAAGAGGAGTTCGATATTGAAATGGATGAAGATGCGGCTTTAGCTGTAAAAAGTGTAGGAGACGCTGTTTTTTTTATTGATAAATTAATGATCCTGTTGATTTATTACCTTTTTAGAATTGAAATGTCAATATGTAGTATTGTTTGTGCTGGATCATTTCAATATGTTGTGGTCTAATTTTAAAAAATCGAATAAATCAACAGAGTCATTAATAGAGTAAGTTTTATGGATTTTTTTGAATCATTTACTATCCGAAGATTAAAATATTATGAATAATCTATGTTAGACGTTTTATTAAATCAAATAAGAAAAGTCTGCAAATAGTAAAATATTACCAGCAAGTTTAGGAGATTGACAATGGGTCAGCAAGAGTACTTTCAATTAAATGAAAATGATATCTCCGTTTTAAAGGAAAACGGTTGTTGGGCTGAAGATTGGTCAAACATACACGTTTCGGAAAAATTCGATCCCAAAAGAGTGAGCGCGGTGGAATTTAAAGGGCAGATAAAAATTGGCGCACTTGATGGGAAAATAGAAATGCCGGATGGCAGCAAAAAAAATTCTGGAATTTTTAGAGCGAAGTTAAGTAATGTAACTATTGGTGATAATTGTTTAATATCAAACGTGAACATAGAGCTTTCTAACTTAATAATTGGTTCCGGCGTGGTAATAGAAAATGTCGGCAAAATAGCCTGTATTGGTGAAACATCTTTTGGCAATGGACATGAAATTTCTGTCTTGAATGAAGCGGGTGGAAGAGAATTGAAAATAACCAAAAACACCAGCGCGCAAATTGCTTATATGACCGTTGCTTATCGGGATAATAAAAAGTTGATAACCAAGCTCAATGACATCTCAACTGATTATTCTAATACTATTAAAAGCAACAAGGCAGCAGTTGGAAAAAATGCAAAGATATTTAATTGTAATAAAATTATTAATGTTTCTATTGGAGAATCTGCTGTTATCGACGGCGCCCTTTCTTTAAAAGAAGGTACCGTTGACTCATCAGAAGATGCACCAACATTAGTTGGTGATGGAGTGATAGCAGAACATTTTATTTTTCAAAAGGGAGCAAAAATAACAGACTCCGCGATATTAAGTTCTACTCTCATCGGGCAAGGCAGTCAAGCAGGAAAAATGTTTTCCGCTGAAAATTGTGTTCTATTTGCAAATTCAGAAGGCTTTCATTAAGAAATTTGTTCAGTTTTTGCCGGACCTTATTCTGTAACTCATCATAAATCAACGTTGCTGATTGCCGGTATGTTTTCTTTCTTTAATGCCGGCAGCGGAACGAACCAGTCAAATCACATGTACAAACTTGGTCCTGTGCACCAGGGCATACTTGAAAGAGGCTGCAAAACTGGTTCTTCATCGTACCTGCTGTTTCCCTGCCGGGTTGGTGCATTCACGGCGATTATTGGTAAGCACTATGCTAATTTTGATAGTTCGAATTTTCCATTTTCTTACATTAACGAAAAAGGCGGTAAATCGATACTAACTCCGGCAATGAATTTTTTTACAACTGGTACATTTAGAGATGGTCTAAAATGGGTTGCCAGGGACAGAAGAAAATCAAAGGAAAAATTGGATTTTATAATTTTTGATGTACTTTCTCCATATACGCTTCAAAAGGTTATTAAAGGTCAAAAAATATTAATTGAGCTTTATGAAAATACAGACAGGAACCAGGAATACGTGATCCATAACAACATTCATATTAAAAGATTGCTGCTTAAAACAGGTAAGCGTTATTATCAACTAATAATTGATAAATATTTTGGAGATGTGCTTGTAAGTCGCATAAAAAAAGAAAATCCAAAGGAGCTGCAAGATGTTTTTAAATATGGAAAAGAGCCTGAAATGGCAAAAGCCGAATGGATCGATTTGAGCGGGCTATTGTGTTCAAAGAAACGGATCGAATTATTGATTTCAGATGTTACAAATGGCAAAATAGATTCTTTTGAAAAATTGCACAACGAATTTGAAAAAATTTACAATTGTTATGAGAACGATGTTTGGAATTGGTTTCTAACTAATTATAAACAATTGAACGGCTGTGAATTGCATGAAAATTCTGACGAAGATTTGATCAAATTTTTTGATAACTGGAAAGAGTCGTCATTAAAATTACTTAATATGGTTTCGCAAGATTCTCAAAAAGAGTTTGAAGGTAATGTGAGAATCGGCTTTGGAATTGATGGCAATGCAGATGCTGACTTTGAAAGTGTAAGAGGTACGTTTGAAAAAAATGCGTTTATATTAAAAATTAAAGACGAAATTGATTCAGTAAATTCAAAATATGAAAAATTGAAAAAAATGATTTCTATTTAATCTGAGTTATTCGGTCACCGCAGACGCAATGTTTTAAAATGAAAAATTAGTTATCTTTTTAATTCTTTGCGTCTTAGCGTACCCTTTGGGCATTATAATCTTTGCGGTGAGTTTTTTGAAATAATCCAGCCTAAATTTTAATTGGTTCTAAATTAAACCTTTCAACATCCTTAAAATATCTAAAAGTACCCACTTTTAATTCCATTGTTGCATATTCATCACAGACAATGATAACTTTCGGATGTAATTGAAGTATTGAGATCGTGTACATGTGATTAACTCCTTCTTCTACTCCAATCTGTAATGCCTGAGCTTTTGAATAACCACTTACAACAATTACCACTTGTTTAGCATCCATTATTGTTCCAACGCCAACCGTTAAAGCAGTATTAGGAACTTTGTTAATATCGTTATCAAAGAAGCGGGCATTTGCTTTGATCGTGTCAAATGTCAATGTTTTTACCCTGGTTCTGGATGTAAGAGATGAGCCGGGTTCGTTAAAAGCAATGTGTCCATCAGGACCAATGCCGCCAACGGATTTAATTTTATCTTCATATTGCTGACATTCTTCTATTAGATCTTTTGCGTTTCCGTTTAAAATATTTATATTTTTTTTTGGAATATCAATATGATTAAAAAGGTGATGATACATAAAATAATGATAACTTTCAGGATGATCTTCTGGTATGCCAATATATTCATCCATATTAAAAGTGATCACATTTTTAAAAGAAATTTTTCCTTGCTTATAAAGTTCTACTAATTTTTTATAAGTACCAATTGGAGATGACCCGGTCGGCAGCCCCAATACAAACGGATTATCAGGTGTCGGATTAAATTTTTTTAATTTTATAAGCAATATAGTGAGCTGTCCAGATACTCATCGCCTCATAGTCATTTTGAATAATCATTCTCATGTTGCATTCCCTTTCATGGATTTTGATAATGTTAAAGTTTAAATTTAAATTGGTAAAAATTTTATAGTGCGGGTTAAAAAAAATTAGAATTGGCAATATACAAAATTGCGAGGTGAGAATCAATATTTTTATCATAAAAAAAAAGGACGTTTTAATAAACGTCCTTTTTGATTTTAACTTAAGTGTTAATAGAGTGTTATTTAATTCCAGCAGCTTCTTCGAGCATTGCTGTTGTCAACGATTTTGGTCTTTCAATTGGATAGGCTAACGCACGGTCCCAAACGATATTTGCACAAACACCCAGTGCACGACCAACCGCAAATAATACAGTGTAAAAATCGTATTCAGTTAAGCCATAGTACCATTGAATAACTCCTGATTGAGCATCCACATTTGGCCATGGATTCTTGGCTTTACCCTGTTTTTCAAGAATTGGCGGAACTACCTTGTAGAGTCCATCAACAAATTTGAAGATAGGATCGTCTGGTAAATGTTTCAGACAGAATTCACGCTGCGCCTGATAGCGAGGATCAGTTTTACGAAGAACCGCATGTCCAAAGCCGGGAATTACCTGACCGGAATTAAGTGTATCCCAAACAAATTTTTTCATTTCTTCTTCATTTGGAATTTTTCCGCCCATTTTTTCCATTACACCCTGAATCCAGGCTAATACTTCCTGGTTTGCTAAACCGTGCAAAGGTCCGGCTAATGCATCGATCATACCGCTAATTGCGTAATACATATCTGAAAGTGTGCTGGAAACCAGATGACCCGTGTGTGCGCTTGCGTTTCCACTTTCGTGGTCACTGTGAAGAAGGAAATAAAGACGAGAAATTTCATCATAAGGTTTGTCAATTCCCATCATGTGGGCAAAGTTTCCGCCAAAGTCCAGGTTTGGATCCGGGGCAATCAGTTCGCCATTCCGGTATTTCAAACGATAGATATTAGCAGCAATTTCCGGAAGTTTTGCCAGCAGGTTCATCGCATCTTCGTATGTTGGATCCCAATAGTCCATCTTGCTGATACCGGCATTGTACTTTTTAACAAATTCAGATTCCTTTTGCATAGAGACAACAGCAGCGGAAATCATTGCCATTGGATGGCTGTCTTCCGGCATCGCACGTAGTACATCAAGAACATAACCGGGGACCTTACTGCGTTTTTTAAATTCAGCAGCAACATCGGCTGATTCTGCTTCAGTGGGAATATCTCCAGTTAATAGAAGGTAGAAAAAACCTTCAACATAAGGCATTTCTGATCCGGGAACTTTTGGTAAAGCTTCAAGTGTTTCAGGAATAGTGTAGCCTCTAAAACGAATTCCCTCGAAAGGATCCAAATAAGAAATGTCGGTTGTTAAGCATTTTACTCCTCTAACGCCGCCAATTGCCTGGGCAATGGTAACATCCCCGAGTTTTACATCGCCGTGTTCTTTCAATAACTTGACAGTTCTCGGACGCCAGCCTTCAATTTTTTCAAACAATTTTTCTTTTAACGCCATAACTCCTCCTTAAAATATTATAATTTATGTTGGTTCTATTGAATTATTTTAACGCAGATAATTAAAAATATAAGAATAACAAATGTGATGATAAAAAATAATAATTTTTTCTAATGTTGGAATAAATAGACCATTTATCTGAAAAGATATAAACATCCATCGTCCTTTTAAATGGATATGTTCGAAAAAGCAGCGGGGTATCAAGAGTGGTATTTTGTTTTACTATCTATAAACTACAATTTTTTTAATTAAAGTCAAGAACTTTTTTATTCAATTAATGTTTTGGTTTCATATTTTAATGTTGAAAGAACAACGAAACTTTTAATTCTGCTGATTGCTGGAATTTTAGCGAGTTTATTAAGCATAAAATTTTCATATTCTTCGACATCTTGAACCATTACTTTTAAAAGATAATCTTCTTCACCAGTGATAGAGTAACATTCCAGCACTTCAGGAAAATTAGAAAATTCTTCTTTAACCTGGTCAATTGATTTTAACCGATGACGAGCAAGAGTTAGCGAGACAAAAATTATGGTTGCTTTATTTATTTTTTTTGGATCAAGTAGAGCGACGTATTTTGTGATAATACCATTTTTCTCCAATTTTTTTACCCTCTCAAGCATAGGGGGAGGGGACAATCCAACTTTGGAAGCTAAATCTGTATTTGTAATTCTACCGTTTTCCTGAAGAATATTTAATATTTTCTTGTCAATCTCATCAAATTTCACAATTGCACCTCAATTTAATCAAAAAATTAACACCTAACAATATAATAAAAATAATTAAATTTGTCAATGATTATTGAATAAATTATCATATGTTTGTATGAAAATTATCCCAATTTACAAAATAGTAGAATATTATTATTTTTTATCTATTTGTAACTATTCATTTTTTAATAATGGGATGGGACTATTGGCTTTTAGGCAAAGCGCATGGGGCATAGCGCCATAGCCGTCAGTTTAAGGAGTTAATTGTATAATTATAAAATCGTTACATGTCGTCCCTGATGGGACTTTGAGAGTTAGGGCTAGCCATTTGCTATAAACATGTCGTACCTATCGGCACTTAATATTTGTGATTACATCTTTTTTCAATGTCGTTTTTAACAAAGTCAGCTATATTGAGTCTATTAAAGTCTCGTTAGCGACGATATGTTTATAATGATACATTAGAAAAACAATCCCAAGTCCCTTTAGGGACGACATGTAATTTACATATTTATACTTTGTTACACCCTTAAACTGACGACTATGGGCATAGCGCGCTAAAGCGCAAATAACAAATCACAAAAACCAAATCTAAAATAAGTAACAATGTCTAATATTCAAAAACACAAACAAATATAGAAATTAAAAATGAAGTCATCGTTTTGTGAAAATATTGTTTGGGTCATTGAGATCTGAAATTTATAATTTTGCGGCTCACAGCGCTGGGGATTAAAAAATGGTTGCTTTTGTCAAATTAAATTTTAAATTTAAAAAAACAGTTTCGGTGATAGTTAAATTTTAAACCTTAACAAATATAGTAACTATGAGAATGAAATCAAAAAAATTACAAGAAAGCTTCTATCTAAAAAAACTTAAATGGGAACGCAGGTTATGGAAAAAGGGTACTAAATTAATCGCTGGAATTGATGAAGCTGGACGCGGTCCCCTGGCAGGACCGGTAGTTGCCGCTGCTGTAATTTTTTCAGAGAAAATAAAACCCTTTGAGTTAAACGATTCGAAAAAATTATCTCCCTGCCAACGAGAAAAACTTTATGAACTGATTTGGGATCAAGCTATAGCAGTGGGTATTGGATACAGTAATGAAAAAATAATCGATGAGATAAATATCCTGCAAGCAACCTATCGGGCGATGCGTGAGGCAGTCGTATCTCTTCCAATTATTCCGGATTATATTTTGGTTGATGGAAGAGAAATTCCAGATTTAAATATTCAACAAACCGCAATAGTGAAAGGTGATGGGAAATGTTTCTCCATTGCTGCGGCTTCAATTATCGCAAAAGTTACCCGCGATCGGCTGATGATCGAATATGATCTAAAATATCCTGATTATAATTTTGCCCGGCACAAAGGGTATCCAACAAAAAAACATATTCAGGCAATCCTGAAATATGGAATGTGTCCCATCCATCGAACTTCGTTTAAAATAAAAAATAAGGAACGTTATGGAAAAATCATCACCTAAAAATGACAGGTCTGCCGTCGGCAAAGAAGGTGAAACACTGGCGCAGGCTTATCTTGAAAAAAATGGTTATCAGCTCATTGAGACAAATTACCGTTACAGCAGGGGTGAGATTGACATCATCGCGGAAATAAATAACATGCTTGTATTCGTCGAAGTAAAAACAAAAAAACATGGCGATTTCGGTAATCCAATCAATTGGGTGCGACGGGGAAAACAGCGGCAAATTGGAACTGTTGCCAGGGGATATTTGTACGAGAACAACATCGCTGACAAGGATTGCCGTTTTGATGTGATAACTTTAACCTGGGAAGCAGGCGCTTATAAAATAAATCACATTGAAAATGCGTTCTGGCTTTGATATTTGTATTAAAAAATTCAATTTTGTTCGCAGGAAATCTGAGGGGGTCCCCAATGTTTAGACAGAAATAGAGGAAAAATAAGTTAATAAATCAGAAGGAATCACTACCCCCCGTAATGCGTAGTATTACGGGGC